>OKSA01000952.1_pt1 | contig 27539 bp, 26 predicted proteins | sample 1601181 | NCBI WGS metagenome assembly OKSA01 (sample SAMEA3541538, study PRJEB24748) | human gut metagenome | biome: human gut; feature: human-associated habitat; material: faeces | place: China | collected 2012
GCATGAATTTCTTGTAGTGATAAAATCATAAATAATTTTACAGTCTGCAATTTGACTATAAAATAGAGAATCAAAAAAAGATTCATTAAAAGAAATAATAGTTATCTTATTGGTCGATGTCCACGTGATATCAGGATGGCAGAGGACGATATCTCCATGATACATTTGGTAATTACGATTTTTAAGATGAATATCGGTCTCTTCATCACAATATAGCATCGATATTGTAGATGTCTTACCATTCGAGGATTTAAATAGTTGAATATCTTTATTTATCATGATGTTTGTTCCTATACACCTAAGATTAAAACACTTTTTAAATAAGAAATACACATTGTGATAAAAATATCAAAATACTATTATCTATGTATAAATCTCAGGGGGGGAAATAATGAAGAAGTTTGGTAAGTTAATGTTATCTACCATGCTCGCATGTAGCTTATTTGGATGTACCCAGAAAGCCGGTGGAGCAAAAGACGGAGAATTTTCAGCAAGTGAAAAAGGATTTGGTGGAGATATCAAGGTCACATTAAATGTTAGTGGTGGAAAAGTAGAAGATGTAACAATTGATGCATCAAAAGAAACACCTGATAAGGGTGGAGCTGCAGCGGAACAATTAGCAAAGGAAATCAAAGAAAAGCAGAGCCCTAATGTGGATGTAGTGTCTGGTTCAACAATTTCCAGTAAAGCAATTATCAAAGCGGCTAAGTCTGCTTTCGAACAAGCTGGACTAAAAGTTGAGGATACTGCAGCTAAAAAAGGAGAAGATGAAACTGTAGATACAGATGTATTAGTTGTTGGTATGGGAGCATCAGGAACTCTTGCGGCGTTAGCAGCTAGTGAAGCAGGTGCAAAGGTAATTGGTGTTGAAGCAACTGATGTTCTTGGCGGTTTTGGTAATGCGGCACAGGGTATGTTTGCGATTGGTACAGAACTACAAAAAGAGCGTTATGGTGATCATATGCAGACAAATGAAGAATACTGGTATGAGTTTATGCAAGATCATAACAGCCAATTAGGAAATAGTAGTTTGATTCGTCGCTTTGTATCAGAAGCTAAGAATACAGTTGCGTACTGTTTAGAGAAAGGTGTAAAGTTCTATCTATCTGAAATGCCTCAGCAGATTGCACACTTTAATACAGATGTTATCTATCATCGTTGGGGTGGTGCAGAACCATTCAAGCATTTTGCAGAACAACTTGAAAAAGATGGTGTTGAAGTAAAATATAATACAACAGCTAAGGAACTTATCACAGATAAAGATGGTAATGTTGTAGGAGCTATCTGTGAAAAGCAGGATGGTGGCAAGTTAACAGTCAATGCAAAATCTGTTATTGTCGCGACAGGATCTTTCGCCGCTAATCAGGAGCTTATGAAAGAAACTTTAGGTGATACTGTATACAACAACGCTATGGTTATTAAAGGTAACCAATTACCAGGCATTGAAATGATGTGGGATAAAGGTGCTGCAAAGGGTGAACTTCTTACAATGAATCATGGTGTAGTGACCAAGGGTGCAGGAGAAGAAACAGTATCTCAATTGAGTTTAAATACACCTATCCTTTGGGTAAACAGCCAAGGTCAACGTTTCATGAATGAAGACTTGTTAAAAGACACAGTAGAGTTTTCATCAGCAGTAGTAGCACAAGGTGGTCTTGCATATACAATCTTCGATCAGACAACAGCAGAGCGTTGGACAGATACTACGCAACCTAATACAGGTTCATGGGTACATTACTGGGATCGTTTCGGTATCAAGGATGAAAATGGTAAGCCAACACTATATCATGCGCCAATTGATAAGGATACATGGAACGCAGATTGGAAAGCACTTGAAGATGCTAATGCTGGTAAGATTTGTCAGACTCTAGATGAAGTAGCTGAATTTATCGGTTGCGATAAGGAAACATTGAAGGAAACAATCGCTAAATATAATACTTTTGTTAAGAATGGTAGTGATACAGATTTCTTTAAGGATCCACAGGATTTAACATATACTGTTGAAAATGGTCCGTTCTATGTAACTTGTGGACACTCTGGTGTACTTGGTGCTTTAGGTGGGGTAAATACAACAGATAAACTTGAAGTATTAACAGATGATTACAAAGTAATTAAAGGTCTATACGCTACAGGAAATAATGTTTCTGGTGTAAGTGTAGCAGCTTATCAAAATGTTGAAGGTGTAGGTCTTGGATTCTCCTTAACATCTGGTAGATTAGCAGGTCAAGCAGCTGCTGAATACGCAAAGAAGTAAGATTGTATAAAATTGTATAAATATGATGGGGGTAATTCAAATAGGAATTACCTCTTTTATATTGTATTTATATGTGAAATATCAATACAATAAGATCAACAATGATGAACTTACAAAGAAGTTCATCAATCATGTATACCAGGAGGATAATATATGAAAAAATTTTATTGTGTTCTTTCGACAGTTTTTCTACTAATTAGTCTAGCAGGATGTAAAAAGGAGGATCATAAGCAATCTACACAAATATCTTCACAGGTAACAATGGATGAGAAGTATACTGAGGAAGATGTTACGTACCAATCTGGAGGTATAGATGTACATGCGACTGTTACCATGCCTGTAACCAAAGAAAAGGTACCATATGTTCTAATTTGTCATGGACATGGTGGAACAAGAAGTGAAAATGGCGGACTTGATGCGATTGCACAAGGCTTAGCTGAAAAAGGAATTGCGAGTATTCGTATGGATTATCCAGGATGTGGTGATTCAAAAGAACAGTTTAGAAATAATACCCTAACAAATATGATTCAATATACCGAAGATGCAATGAAATATATGAACGATCATTACGCGGTAAATAAAGATTCTATTGGTATATTCGGCTATTCAATGGGAGGTAGAATTTCCCTGGAAATGCTAGCGAGTAAGAAATATAACTTTAAAGCAGTGTGCTTATTAGCACCTGCTGCAGATACGGAAGATTTAAAGAAAATATTTGGTGGAGCGGAAAATTGGGAATTATTAAAGAAAACGGCGCAAGAATCGAAAGATGGATATACAGACTTCACGACGCTTTATGGTCAGAAACAAGAATTAAGTAAAAAATGGTTTGCGGATTTAGAGGAAAAAGATTTTGCAACATTAATGCAGGATGTTAAGCTTTCATATAACGGCTCATCAATGGTGATCTATGCAGTAGATGATACAGCGGTTTCACCTTCTGTAAGTAAGTCTGTAGCGAATGAATTGGGTTCTGAAATAATTATGACTCCAGAAGATGGACACAGTTATGGGTTTTATAGTGATAAAGCATATGTAAAAAGAATTGTTGTAGAAAATACTGTAGACTTCTTTGAAGATAAGTTAGCAAGGTAGAAGATAGACCAAAGTGTCCACATATCATCTTGTAAGATATGTGGACGCTTTTTATGATTTAGATTTTGTTAATAATTGTATGGTTATTACTATAAAAACTAAAGAAATTGCTGAGTAAATAGATGTGTACAGTTTATTTGAGATAGCAAATGATGATAGGACGATAATCATATCAATTGTAAAGATGATTTTTGATAATTCCCAATTTTTAAAAATATATCTAATTAGATAAGCGATTGTATCAGTTCCTCCAGTTGCACATTCATTCCAAATTGCAATGGCAATGGATATTCCAACAAGAATACCTCCCAACACTGCAGCAAGTAAAATATTATTTACAAGATGTATTTGCGGTACTATACGGAGAAATAGAGGAATTGTAATTGTTACAAAAATAGTTTTAAATGCAAATCTATTACCAAGAATAAAGTAACTCACAATCAGTAATGGAACTGAAATACAAAGAGAGATCAAATCGATTGGCAACCGTAGTATTGCACTTAAGGTAATTGAAAGTCCGGTTATTCCCCCAGGTGTAAGAGAATATTCTATAAAGAATAATCTTACCGCAAGAACTGTTAAGAATGAAGAAACAGCCAAATTTATAAGATATTCTTGACATTACTCTAAGTTATACTTTATTGCAGCATCATCAATAACTTTACGACATTTCTTTACAGCAGCCGTAATTCCATCTGGATCCTTAAATAAAGCAGAAGACATAACTATAACATCAGGATTACATTCAATTAATGGTTCCATGTTATCTACACGTAACCCACCATCCAAGGCTAGTTCACATTTTGGATTTTTCTCATCAATTAACTTACGCGCACGTCTAACAAGGTCAGTGACACTTCTTCTCCAGCCCCAGTTATCAGCACCATCAGTTTCATCAACACCATGCGTAACAATCTGAAGACGATCAATATCATAAATTGATTCTTCCACAAAGCATAGGGGCGTATAACACCCAATTGTCAAACCTACTTTAATCTTTCTTTCTCTGCACCAGTTAATGATATATGTGAGTTGAGCACCAATGAAATGTTCGGCAGGGATAATGAGCATATTTGCGCCTGCAGAATGAATCTGTTCGATAAACATTTTGTCCATTGAAACTGTGTAAATATGGCATTCAACAGGAATTTTTACTTCAGGACGAATAGCTTGAATAATTTGCCAGCCACCCATTAACTTCATATTCTGTAGATCATGCATGTCGGCTGCATCTGAGTGAATGTAATCAACTCCTGCTGCTTCTGCTTCTTTTACAAGTTGTGTTAATTTTCCATAATTAATGTGAGCAAGTCCAGCTGCTATTTTAATGTGTTTCATATTTTATTCTCCTTTTTCATATAATATTTCATTTAAAATAGTGTCGATAGTATCTGTGGATTCCATTGGTAAATGTATAGTAGTAATAAAATTATATATTCGATCAATAATTTTTTTGTCCACTGCGTAATCAGAAATTTTCTTTTCTAAATCACATTCATGCATGAATGTGATTATACTTTTGATAAAATAATTTGCGGCCTCAACATCATCTACGAATTCTTCTGAAGGAAATAGATAATCTGCTAATTCGGCATATTTTTTGGAATACTTTTGACTTGTATTTCGTAAGAAAGATGGATATACAAGTGCCAAGGATTCTCCGTGACATATATTTGTATAGCTTCCAATTATTTCTGAGAGTGGATGTGGCAACATTGCACCACAGTTGCTCAGGGATATACCCCCAAATGTATCAGATAGCATTAGTTCCTTGCGATATTCGATATTATTTGAGCCTAATACAAGTGGTAGATTATATATGATTTTTTTGATACCTTCCTTTGCAAGAAGGTTACATATAGGATTATCACTTCTCAAAAATGATTCTAGGCAATGTGAGAGAGCATCAAATGCTGTTGCTCTAGTTATGGTATGTGGGAGTGATAAAGTAAGTGTTGGATCTAAAATGGTTATGGTTGCATACAAGTTTTGATGAAAAATTGTCTTCTTGAGATTGTCAATATCCGTCAATACGCAGGCTTGTGTACATTGCGATCCTGTCCCAGATGTTGTAGGAATTGCAATCATAGGCAATTTATTATTGATTTGTTCATAATCTTTACGGAAGTCCGCAAATGTATTAAACATATACTCCCAAGTATAATGTGGGTTATTATAAAGAATAGAGCAGATTTTTGAAACATCGAGTACAGAACCGCCTCCAATACCAATAATAATATCGGGGTCAAATTTGCGAATTGCCCTAAGAGCAGAATTGACTGTGTTAATAGATGGATTTGACTCAACTTCATAAAACGTCTTAAATGAGATTTTATTAGATATATTTTTTTCAATTCGGTTAAATAAGGGTATAATCGCATCGCATACAATAGGTCCAATAATAAATGCTTTTTTACCATATTGGAGAATCAAGGTTTCTAGTAAATCAATCTTGTTTTCTCCAAAGATAATTTTAGTGGGTTGATAATTTACAAATTCCATAGCACCTCCTGATAAAAGAATTATAAAAGAAAATATATAATTGTTTTTGCTAATTCATACCCATTGAATGTGGTAATTTTATACAAAGAGGAATACTATAAATGCGTTATTTGCTATAGGTTAAAGAGACTTGTAATATCTTTCCTATAATATGTGGTAATAATTAATTATCATAATACACCCGAAATGTATAATGTTTATATCAGGAGAATAGAAAAATGTATAAATATCTTGAAAATCTAGTTGATGTATGGTTAAGAGTTGGTGTTAATATTCAGCCAAATCAATTGCTATATGTAACAATTCCATCCGAATATATATCATTAAAAGATATATTTGATAAGAAAACTAAACAATTGAAAGGTATGGAGGTTATATATCAATTTACAGATGACTATGACCAATTACTAGAAAAATATAAAAATAACTATCAAATCTATGATAGTTATTTATCAGAGATTACATCAAAGAAATTAAGTCTGTTGGAACAAAACTGTGTGTTCTTTGAGGCTAAGAGAGGTATAGATTTTTTTGACGAAGAGAAAAAGCAGGAATTACAGCAGTTGAAACAGATTGAGAAGAAATATAACTTGAAGTTTAGAAATGAAAAAAGAAAAGTTGGAAATATTGTATCTTGTAAAACTGTCATACCAACAAAATATTGGGCAGAATGTATCTTCCCTGAAGAATTACGACCATTAGATAAGTTATGGGAAGTATATCTTCAAATTACATTAGCAAATTTTGATAATGCTGTCGAAATATGGAACCGGCGAATAAATGAAATTCAAGAAAGGGTAAAGTATCTTGATCAACAACAATTTAAATCACTATACTTTAAAACAGATAAAACTCAATTATATGTGGAGCTAGCAGAGAATCATAAATGGACAGGAGGGTGCGAAATTACAGAAAAGGGAATTCGTTATATGCCTAATTTTCCAACTCAAGAGATATTTACAGCACCAAAGAAAACTGGGATAACTGGTATAATGCATAATACAAAGCCACTGAATTATAGCGGTAGGCTTATTAATGAGTTTAGTTTACATTTTGAAAAGGGTAAAATATTAGATTATTGTGCAACAGATAATAAATCTATACTTGATGAAATTATCAATTTAGATGAAAACAATAGATATCCTGGAGAAATTGCCATTTTGCCAGGAGAAACAGAAATATCTAAAACGAACATTATTTTTCAGACAACATTACTTGATGAGAATGCAGCATGCCATCTAGCAATCGGTTGCGCGTACCCATGCAGTATTAATCACAAGATAGAGTATGGAAGAAAAGAGTTCGAAAGGTTGGGTATAAATTATTCTAATTATCACGTGGATGTAATGTTTGGAGATTCTAGAGTAACAATTACAGCTAGTTCAAACAATAATGAAGAAATACTATTAATGGAAAATGGAGAATGGAGAGTTTGATCTTTATCTAAAGAAAGAAGCTCTCTTTTTTTCTCTAATATCCTGTATCTTCTCATTTAGTAAATGAATAAATTCTTGATTAATTAATTCTGGGATTGGAATTACTTCTATCGTAGTATGTAGTTGGTCAGCAGTGCTCAAAATCAAATCACCTTTAAAAGATTTTAGTTCAACTTCATTTTTCAAGTCTACTAATTTCATGTTGAGTATTGACGTATGCAAAATATTTAAAAATAATTCTTTCTTAAATGGATGAACTTGTGACCAAAAACCACATATAATGGTGGCAGTTTGCTTTTCTTGTACAGAAGCGAGTAATAAAGTAATAGTGGCAATAGCATCGTTTGGCAAGGTGACATACATGGAATGTTCGGTAAATGTATTAATAGAACTTGCGATTTCGAATAGTTTAGGATACTGCTGTATAATTAGATTAGTATTTGGATTATAACAATCATAATCAAAATTAAACTTTTGGATTGTTTTTTCTAAAAAAGGATATAGTTGCTTTTCAAATGCACTAGTATTTTTTATTTTTATAATTGTATTTAAATATGCAGTAAATTGCTTTGTAAAGTCAAGTGTAGATATCTGATTGGTGTAATCATGGTAAACAAACTCATCTTTCGAACTTAAATATACAGAAAGCTGTGCAGTAATATAAATTGCTTCTTCTTCGGATAATTGCACTCCAAAATAGCGTGAAAGATTCTTCAAATTATTGGCGAGATATTCTCGTACTATACTATTTTTTATTTTCTTTTCAATACTTGTATTTAGAGAAGTAAAATGCTGATTCTGCATTCTGTAGAATGCAATATAAACAAATAAGATAGCCCGAAATAAATCACTTTCTGTAATTTCGGTAGATGTTTCTTTGGCGGTTGTAAGAATAAATTTACGAATCTTCTGTATATCGGTAGATCTTGATACATTAGATAAATATTGATATATCTCCGGAATTAGTGAATATGAAGATAGATTGGATTCTAACATGTGGAATGTTAAGTCTAATAAACAATGGCGAACGCGTTTTTCTCCAGAAGAAATGCATAGGCCATTCTTTCTGCTTTTAGTAAGTACAATACTATATTTTGATAAAAAAGCTATAATATTCTTTAAATCATTATAAATGCTTGGTCGTGTAATATATAATTTTCTTTCTAACGAAGATATGGTTACCTTACGGAAACTTGTTAATAAAAGAAATGTAATACTATTCTGACGAATTTTTGATGAGATCTGAGTGCTTTTATGAATCATACTTTCACAGTATTTATAGCACTTTAGAATATCTTCCTTTTTCCCAAAGAGACGAATACCAATACCTGGGCTTTTTTGGATATTAATATTATATTTTTGGAACAGTGAGATAATATCTGGCATATTATTTCGAACAGTCTTATTTGATAAATTGACTTTTTGAGAAATGGTTTCATAAGTAAATAAGTCTTTTTCAGTTAGCATTGCGATAGCGATATTAGCAATATTTATTGGCATGTTGGTGATGTTCTCCGTTTTTATCATTATATGCATGAATACTTATGTTTGTATATAATTACCACAATGAAGTGTTATCTCAAAATAAAATATGTAAGCGTTTTCCTTGTTAAACTAAATCCAGGAGGATACAATGAAACATATTCAGGAAAAATTACAATCATTTGCGGGAGCAATGATGGTTCCAATTATTTTATTGGTACTAGTTGGTTTTTATGTAGGTATTGGTGCTGCTGTAACAAACTACATCATGCCAGGGGATAATATCATAAATACATTATTCTCAATGTTTACAAGGATGGGATTTATGTTTATGAATTATCTACCTGTATGGTTTGGGGTTGGCATTTCATTTACTTTAGCAAAAAAGGAGAAGGGTTGGGCTGCTTTTGGTGGTATCGTTATGTTCTTCTGCTACATCACATGTATTGGCGCATTTGCAAAGGCACAGGGATGGACAGCAGATACAGTTACAGTTGAACATTTAATCGAAATTGGATATACACAAGAAGCTGCTTTAAACTTTAATGCATTATGGGATACTGTTGCCGGCGTATTTACTTTCAACATGGGTATATTTAGCGGCATTGTTGCTGGTGTTTCTGCAGGTCTCATTCATAATAAATTCTGCGAAACAAAGTTCAACTCAATGTTTGCATTCTTCCAAGGAACAAAATTTGTAATTATTATGATTACAATTATTGCAATCCCATTAGGAATTTTGACTTACTATGTATGGCCAGTTGTTGCCGGAGTATTGCAATCTATTACACATTTGATTACAACATCAGGATATTTTGGAACATGGCTGTTTGGATTTATTGACAAAGCATTATTACCATTTGGAATTCACCATCTAATTGCATTTCCAATCGAATATTCAGCTGTAGGTGGAACAATGACAATTGACGGAACTGTTTATGAAGGCGTAAAAAATATTATTGTTGGTCAAGCAGGATCTGCTAGCGCAACTGGATATATTGTGCGTAATTTTACAACAGGAAGAATCTTATTCCAACTTGCAGGTCTACCTGGCGCTGCATTTGCGATGTATAAGTGTGCAAAGGTTGAGAATAGAAAGAAAGTAGCTTCATTGTTAGTCCCTGCTGTACTTACACTTGCGTTAGTAGGAATTTCTGAACCAATTGAATATACATTCTTGTTTGCATCACCAGTATTATATTGGTTAGTATATGCTCCACTTTGCGGATTATGCTATGTATTGACAGAGTTAACAAAGGTGTCAATCAATGGCAATGCATTATTCTTCATGATTCCAAACTTATTCCAACCGAATAAGGTACATATCTTCTCATTACTCTATCTATTGCCACTGACATTTGTTACATACTATGCAGCATTTAAATTTATGATTAAAAAATTTAATATTAAGACTCCAGGAAGAGGAGATGATGATATTAAGTTGATGAGTAAGAAGGAATATCAACAAATCAAAAATGGTACAATAAATAACGATAGCTTAGAGGCGAGAATTGTTGAAGCCTTTGGGGGTGCAGATAATATTGATAGTGTTACATGCTGTGCAACACGTTTACGCGTATCAGTCAAAGATGAAACAAAAGTCGTTGATGATGAGAATTGGCAAAAATACTTAGAGGCTATTGGCTGTGTACATAATGGCAAGAGTTATCAAATTATTTATGGTGTACATGTCAATACGATTACAACGGCTATAAAAGATATTCTTGGATTAGACTAAACCATAATAACCAGAGGATTAATCTTCTGGTTTTTTAAAGCTTAGATTAGTTTTGTATGAAGATTTTATGGCTTTCTATCGTATAAGAGTTTAAAGATTGATATAATAATAACATATGAAAATGATAAAAATATTATGTATTACCGCTTTACTGTTAGTAGGATGCGGAAAGCGTACAGCACAACAACAATCCAGTATAGAGCAGACGATTCAGACAGATGATTCCACATTAGGAGAATATACTACAACCCTTAAAAATCGTAAGATTGAATCTTCTTGGACGGTAAGCGTTCAGTCAAAATATACGATGACATATAGCGATAAAACACTAGATACTTATCTCATGGATGGAGTGTTAGAAACAGATGGTGATAGTGCTCACTATGAACAACACATCAATGCGGATGGAATGTTATCAGAGCTAAATGGAGATTATTATGGCGGTAGATTGTATAACACATATAACTCTGTCAATTACTATGAAGATATGGACTTTAGTAATCTAAAGAAGACGATGTTAGTTCCACTAGATCCATATGTATTTGAGGCTGGAGATATCGCCTCCATAACGAAAGATAAAAATGAATATACGATTCAACTCCAAGCAGAGCGTGCAAAAGAACTCTTCTTAAGTAGATATGATTCCTATGGTTTAAAGAACTTTGATTCATTTGATATCACAAGCAATGAAATTCATGTGACATTTGATGAAGACCAGCACTATGTGAAAGAAACGGCACTATTCGATACTACAATCACAACAAATGGACAGTCAGTAAATGTCAAATATGAAAGTGAAATTAACTATCTAAAGTTTGGTGAAACAACGGTATCTATCAGTGATGAAACAAAACAAGCTGAGAGTGCATACGTATATTACAAGGACATCGATACAAACTCGATTCAGACAGTGACAACAGATGATGATTCTCCAGAGGATACTGTTACAGCAACCTTTAAGAAGAGACTGGTATCACGCTTAAACTACACGAAGGAATCAGAAGATGTATATACCAATAAATTCAATGAGAATGAAAGTTATCGCATTGATTTTGCAAATAAGACATTTACCTATAGCAATCGCTCTATCACTTATGTATATAGTTGGAAGGGTGATAATGGTAGTTTAGGTGCATGTCAGTATAATTTTGTGAATAATAGTCAAACATCAACATGTGAAGATAGCACTGTTGAGTTTATCAAAAAGACAAAATTATTCTTACGGATGGAATTGTATTACTGTGGTTTATCATTAGAAAAACTACAAGCTGAATAAAGGAGAATATATGAGAGCGGTTATTACAGTTGTTGGCAAAGATAAGCCAGGCATTCTAGCATATATCGCAACAAAATGTGCTGAAAGAGAAATCAATATCGTTGATGTAACACAGAAAGTACTACAGGATTTATTTACAATGATTATGATTGTGGAAGTTCCAAGTAATCTAGAGAATTTCCGTAAAGTCGCTGATGATTTAGAAAGCGCTGGAGATGAACAACATCTCAAAGTACATATCATGCATGAAGATATCTTCAATAGCATGCATACAATATAGGTGAATCTATGCGTATTGAAAGTGATAATATACTAGAAACGATTCATATGATTGAGGAGGATTGTCTAGATATTCGCACAGTTACAATGGGAATTTCCCTGCTCGATTGTGCAGATGAAGACATCGATTGCTCATGCGAAAAGATTTATAAAAAAATTACAACAAAAGCAAAAGACCTTGTAAAAGTTGCAAAAGATATCTCACGTGAATATGGGATTCCAATTATCAACCAGCGTGTATCAGTAACACCAATTGCACTATTACAGAGTGTATCTGGTGGTGATTGTGTAAAATATGCAAAGACACTAGATAAAGTGGGTAAAGAAATTGGCATTAACTTTATTGGCGGATATTCTGCTTTAGTTCAAAAGGGAATGACGCAGGGTGATCGTGAGCTGATTATGTCAATTCCACAGGCTTTGAAGGAAACAGATATTGTTTGTTCGAGTATAAATATTGGCTCAACTAAAGCTGGAATTAACATGGATGCAGTTAAACTGATGGGGCAGATTGTTCGTAAATGCGCGGAGGTCACAAAAGATAATAACTGCTTTGGTGCAGCAAAGCTTGTTGTATTCTGCAATGCGGTAGAAGATAACCCATTTATGGCAGGTGCCTTCCATGGCGTATCTGAACCAGACTGTGTTATCAATGTTGGTGTATCAGGTCCTGGTGTAGTGCGTGCTGCTTTACAAAAATTAGGAGAGCATGCGAGCATGGATGAAGTTGCGGCATGCATAAAACAAACTGCATTTAAGATTACGCGTATGGGACAGCTTGTTGGTCGTGAAGCGTCACAGCGATTAAATGTTCCATTTGGGATTGTTGATTTATCATTAGCTCCAACACCTGCGGTAGGTGATTCCGTTGCGCAAATCCTAGAAGAGATTGGTCTAGAAGTTTGTGGTGGTCCTGGAACAACTGCAGCGCTTGCAATGTTAAATGATGCGGTGAAGAAGGGTGGCGTCATGGCATCCTCAAATGTAGGTGGTTTATCTGGTGCGTTTATTCCGGTATCAGAAGATGCTGGGATGATTTCAGCAGCAGAGCGAGGAATCCTAACAATTGAAAAATTAGAAGCAATGACAGCGGTATGTTCCGTTGGATTAGATATGATTATTGTGCCTGGTGATACGACAGCAGAGACACTATCTGCTATAATTGCAGATGAAGCTGCCATCGGTATGATTAACAATAAGACAACTGCATGCAGATTGATACCAGCAATTGGCATGGATGCAGGGGATAAACTAGTATTTGGCGGTCTTTTAGGTGAAGGGCCAATCATGCCAGTGAAGATGACAAAAGCAGATAAACTAATCAATCGTGGTGGAAGAATTCCGGCCCCGATACATAGTTTGAAGAATTAATACTGGAGGGAATTATGTCAGAAAATCAGACAATACAGGAATTACTAACAAAAGCAAAACAACGTGATATTGAAGCCGCAAAGGAGATACTCAGACGTATTTCAGATAAGATGTACTTTATTACGAGATTATATGTGGCAGATCACGAGCAAGCTAGAAAAGTAGAACAGGCTGGGCTAAAGAAGGTATTCTCAAATCTAAAGGAAGTAACGAATTCGGAATGGTTTGAGTGTTGGGCAGCAGAAATTGTTCGTAAGGAAGCTATCGCCCACGTATTACCATTAAAAGAATCTACAACCAACAGCAACATGTACACGGAAGCAGATGAAATCCCTAACTACATGGCAGTTTTACCTGAAACAGTTGAAGGAAAGAAGTACCAAGTATTAGAGATGATGGATAAGCTTAGCACGGGAGCTAGAGCTGCTTTAGCACTTCACTTATATGATGGTTTGTCCATTGAGGAAAGTGCAAAGCTATTGATGACAACACCTCAATCTGTAATGAGTTGGTTAACGGAAGCCAAGGATACACTGATGAGTGGAGGTTTCAACTTAGGAACATTAATCGTATTGATGGATAAGTTAAATCCAGTATCAGAGCGTGCATTGGTTTTGAAGATGCAAGATGACCTTGCACTACAGTCAGCAGAGGATGATATTCTCAGTGGTGTATTTGCACAACCGGAAGAAACTATGAAGCCAGTAGAGACACCATCTCTTCCACAAGAAAAGAGTAAGGAAGTGCAATTTCCAGATTTACCATCCACATCAGGATCTGATGAAAATACAATGCAGATACCAAAAGTATCTGATGAAATTGAGGATACATTATCACTTCCAACAGCGAAGGAGGAACCGACCCCAATTTCTCATGAACAAGAGGTGCGGTCCTCTGCAACCCAAGTTCTCAAGAAAGATTTATTTGATGAGAATGATGAAGAGGTTGAGGATATTGAAGAAGAGGAATCCAAGGGTGGAAGCTTCTTTGTAAAATTCTTAATTGTGATTCTAACATTAATGTTATTGGCTGGGCTAGCTTGGATTGTATATGATTCAATGGGTGGAAAGTTTGATTTCAAATCACTTTTTGGATCAAAGAATGAGACAACTAGCGTAGTCGCAAACTCTGATGCGACACCAGAGCCTACTGCTACACCAGCAACTCCAGAACCTACGCCAGAGACACTAGGTGAAGTTGAAGTTGTAATTGACTCCTTGAATATTCGTGGAGGTGCAGGCACAAACTTTGATGTAGTGGGAAGCGCAAAGCGTGGAGAGAAGTTTACAGTACTTTCTGTTGAACAGACAAGTGATTACACTTGGTATCAAATTGGTGAAAACAAGTGGCTCGCAGACAAGAACAATCAGTTCTTAACATATCGGAAATAATGAAAGAGACCTCGCGGTCTCTTTTGCTTGATTTAGAGTAATTCTAATAAATCCTGTCTGGATAATGTGGCACTGGAAACACCTTCACCAGATAGAATACGGTCAGCTAGATTAGATTTCTCTTTTTGTAGCTGAATGATTCGCTCTTCGATGGTATCCTTGATAATTAAACGGAAGACATTTACTACATTTGTTTGACCGATACGATGTGCACGGTCACTTGCTTGGTTTTCAACTGCTGTATTCCACCAAGGATCATAGTGGATAACGATATCTGCTGCGGTAAGGTTTAGACCAGTGCCACCTGCTTTTAATGAGATACAGAAAATAGGTACATCATCCGTTTGGAAGGATTCTACCATTCGTGCACGTTCGAACTGCGGAGTGGATCCAACAAGCTTATGATAACGAATTCCCTTCTTATCAAACTCCTGGGTTAGAGTATCTAGCATAGAAGTAAATTGGGAGAAGAGTAATATCTTATGTCCTTCTTCAATTGCATTTTCTACGATATCTAAACAGAGTTCTTTCTTGGCAGAGTTGCCTTTATAGTGGTCATAAATTAAGTGAGGGTCACAGCAGAGTTGGCGTAAGCGCGTTAACTCCGCTAATACTGCAATCTTGTTCTCCTTGAATTCTTCATCACTTTGTTTCTGCAACATTAACTTGAGACGCTGAACGCGCGCTTTGTAGAGATCCTTTTGTTCATCTTCGAGTTGACCATAATATACATCTTCAATCTTATCTGGTAAGTCGTGCAATACATCCTTCTTGCGTCTACGTAGGATAAATGGCGTTACCATCTTTTGTAGTTCTGATTCTAAGAACTCATCTTGGTCACGTACGATAGGAAGTTCGTAGTTTGTACGGAATTTTTGATATGAGCCAAAGAATCCTGGAAGGATAAAATCAAAGATAGACCATAGCTCACTCAAACGGTTTTCGATAGGTGTACCTGTTAATGCGATACGGAAGTGACTGTCAATTTCCTTTACTGATTGTGCAGCTAGTGTGGATGCATTCTTTATATACTGTGCCTCATCAATAACCTGACAAGAGAATTCCATCGTACGATAGACATCAATATCACGCTTGAGAGCATCATAAGAAGTAATTAGAATATCATTTTCTAATGAAGTATGAATGAGTTCTTTGCGAATATTTGCGAATCCTGAAATCATTGTGTAATGCATATTTGGCATGAATTTATTGATTTCATTAGCCCAGTTGTATACAAGGGAGGATGGACATACAATCAGCGTACGTTTGCGATCTTTCCAAGCCGCAAGCAATGAGATGATTTGGATAGATTTACCTAAGCCCATTTCATCTGCCAGTAATCCACCTAGATGATTCTCTTTTAGTGCATAAAGCCACCGGAAACCTTTCTTCTGATAAGGCCGCAAGATTGGTTCGATTTCCTGGGGAATAGTGTATTCAATATCTTCGATATCCTTCATATTGCGAATTAGTTGTCTAAAGTTTTCCTTTGCTTGAATATCTAAGATAGAAGTCTCTGCTAATTGATTAAGATAGGATGCACGATAAGCTGGGACATCAATGGAACCACTTGTAAATTGCGAATTACTAAGATTCATTGCGTCTTTGAAGATTGCAAGAGCTTGAATGTTTTCATCGATATCCACAAACTCACCACTCTTAAGACGATAGTATTTCTTCTTTGGATCATATTTACTGAGAATCTCATTGAGTTGCTTGAGATTAATTTGATCACTGATTAGATTTAACTGTAGTAGATCATGATTAACGGATACTCCAATGGAGATACGTGTTTGGCTGTGAAGCTTTAGTTTCTTGAGAGATTCCGAGATGAATACATCGGCTTTAGCCTGCATTTCTAGGATGCCGAATTTGACAAAACGATATACCTTGTCATCGTCGTCGGTTAGCGCCATACGAGAGTTTGTTGGGTCATAGGCACTAAACCAAGGGGAGAAGAAATACTCCATATTCTTTTCGGAAAATAAATCTCGATTCACTGCATTTTCACTAGGTGAGAATACATTGTATTTACCGTGAGAATAAATAGCGAAGAGTTCACCTGTAATTAGATTATCCTGTGGCATATCTAGATATATTTCAAAAGTAGGAATCTCTGGAAGATACTGAGTCGGATTAAATCCTTTTGTTTGAACGGTCAAATTCTTTTGCAAGATTGGGAATACATTTCTTGCAAAGATTGCGATATCGTCTTCCGCAATAAAGATATTCGCCGATTTAGCACTATGAAAATAGTCGATTAATTTACGGAAGGATTGTGAAGCTCTTACGTCACGGTAAATCATTTGTCGACTTTCATCAAAGAAATAGCTGTGGTTCTTGCCAGTAATATATGGTAATACGGTTGTATTAAATTGATATCCATCATCTACTTTCTCGATGGATGCGCTCATGGATGGCTGCCCATCTACTAAAGTATATGGTCGCAAGATACCGTAATGTTCTTTGATGTTAAATGAAAGATCCTTGATGGTGTCCCAGAAGATATCGATTGCATAGGATTTTACGGTAATTGTACGACGTGGTAAATCAGCCGCATGCATCATACGATATCCAGGGATACTTTGGTAAAGGGAATAGGAAGTTTCATCATGTACATAATCAACTAAATACTGTACTAGAGAGCGATAGCGTGGATGGAAGGCTTGGAGTGTGTGTGTAAACTCCAAAGATTTTCCATATTTCTTATTCTTTTCACCATCCAAATTCTCGACAAATTCCGTGATGTTTTGAATTGAATAGAGATGTTCATTTAATAAACCAATCTTAAATCCTACTTCAAGCATGTCAGTACGGAACTTCGGGGATATTTCTGGTTCTAAAATGATGTTCAAAGGTCTTTTTGTAAAGTTACTTGTGTGTGCTTGATAACTAGATAAGAACTCTTTAAATGATTTATCAGTATGTTTTTTACGTAAGGAAGGTTCAGGTTGTGCATCATTGCGTTTTACATAGGCGATGAGTACAGCTGCGATATGTTTACAAGGGGTATGACGATAATCGAAATACTCGCAATCACAGGTCATTTTTGTAATCCATTCGTTCTGTGGGCTGAGTTCTATGTTAACAACATGAACGCTGTAATACTCTTCACCTTGAACATTGGCTGTAATCAGTTTGTAATGTTCATCATTCTCGATAATTTCCATGTTAAAGACATTTGCTTCAGTATACTCCTGCATACCTTTGGTAAACATTTTCTCACCAATAAAAGCACGTACAAACTCAAGTGTTAACATATATCCCTCCATTTCTTTATCCTTTCATTCTAACATGTACCGTATTGAAATAATATATTATACTGTCTATATGGATGAAGCTAGATTACAGGAAATACACGATAAAGCTCGCAAGGAACATGTCCCAATCATGCTAGATGATGGGATGGAATTCTTGTTGGAATATATACGTAGTCATGAAGGGATACGCGATATCTTAGAGATTGGTACAGCGGTGGGCTACTCAGCAATTCAGATGGCGAGTTTACGTTGGGATATGACAATTGATACAGTGGAAATTAATCCTGATATGTATGAACAGGCCGTAAATAATATCATGCATGCAGGTTTGCGGGATAGGGTGCATGCATACTTACAAGATGCATATCAATTTGAAACAAAGAAGATATATGACCTAATCTTTATTGATGCTGCGAAGTCTCAGTATCGCAAGTATATGGAACACTTTTTCAAAAATGCAAGAAAGGGTACGGTTTTCTTCTTTGATAACTTGCAGTTTCATGGCATTGTAGACTGTCCTGAACTTTCGCAAAATCGTTCTACAGTACAATTGACTCGCAAGATTTTAAAGTTCCGTGAATATCTCAAAACAGATTCTCGTTTTGAAACAGCATTCCATCTTGACGTGGGAGATGGCATCGCTATTGCTGTGGTAAAATAAAAGGCTTATCCAAATTGAATAAGCCTTTGGTGTATTAGAAGCTTCCGCTTGTATGACCAAATCCACCACCGCTACTGGAGTGGAAACCGCCTCCTCCACCGCTACTCTTAGCAGGAGGATTATAGGTGCGTGTCTCAGAGCGATATAAGTATATATCTTGTGCTCTTTGAAGCTTTAGCCCGCCTTGTGGTATATAGGCATACGCTTCGTGGGAAATGCCTTTTGTCTTATGCTTACTTCTAAAGAATAGGATTGTGACGATAGAAATAATCAATGGAACAATTGCAGTTATACTACCCTTAACAATATAAGGTGTAACGATTGTGCTTGAGCATTCATCAAGGAACACTTTTGCACCTTCTCCATACTCGTTATATTTTAAGTGGTCATATACGACAACGCTTGCAATATTTTCTCTTGCACTTGCATCAAAAATTTTATTTGCATTTGTGCCGTGTACTGTAATATCAAACTTACGATCTTCCATCGTAAGAGTTAGCATAATGCCTTCTCTTTCGTCACCAATTCCAAGACCTTCTGAGTTGAAGATACTTTCAGAGTATTGCTCGATTGTCTGTGAACCGTGAGAATTCATAATACGGATGTAAAAACCAATCTTATATTTATCGCTGTATTCTTTTGCGATGTTATTGAGTGCTTGTATTTCTGAATTTGTTAATATGCCATATTCATCAACAACGTAATCATTTGCATCAGCTCTTGTTGGTAGAAATAAACTTGGTAACATACATAACAAGAAAGTAAATGCCGCAACGAGTGCTAGTAATTTTTTCTTCATAATGCGTACCTCCTAAAATACCACAAATAGCAGTATGCCAGTCAATATCATACCGATGAGCAGAATCCCAAAGAAGTAAAGAACCGATTTTCCAGTGTCGATTGGTAAGTCATCACCAATCATCTTTCCTGTTTGACCATTCATTGCGAACATGTATGTCTTACCTTGCCATTTTGTGGTAAGCATCCATACCGGCAAGAATGCATAGTGTACTTTATCTTCTCGAATATAGATATTTGAACGACGTGGGAGTAGGGTGTGATAACCTCTAACAGTTTCACGAATTTTATCTGCTGAAGATGTACGCATACGTGTATTGACACGATTACGGTCTTGTTCTGCAGTTACATCGTATCGATCTGCAAGGTATCCAGTCATATATCCCATTTCAAACGGAATCATTTCGTTATAGTTATATGGTTCGATTGCGTCCATGAACTCATCTGGCATCTTACTTGATCCATCAGCAGGAACACGATTAAATTGTACGGTTCCTTGACGTAGGATAGAGTAGTTTTCAGTAACGGTAACTGTGTAGTCACCCTCACGGTGAGAATGTGAAATTGTACCACGGAAGGCCATGTCTACATCTGCTGTGCCATCATAGAGCCAGAAGGGAACATATACACCTTTGATTTCTTCAATATGGTTACGTTCCTTAAAAGCGTTTGGTAAGAGTGGTTTTCCACTGTAGAAGTCAGACAATTTTTTGATAGCTTCATCCTTATTCATCTTGAAAGGAATCACATAGTCTGGTTTTAGTGCCCCACTAAACTGTGCTGGCACAATCGTAGGATTACCACAGTATGGGCAGCTTGTCGCAGCAGTGTTCTTATCTGCGATTAACTGTGCTCCACAAGAAGGGCAGTTATATGCACGCAAGTTTTGCGCATCTTCTTCCCTCCACTGTAGCGTATCTTCTGCACTATATTCTTTTTGTCCTTCTTCAATGGATAGAGCTACTTGTTTGTCGTAGTGTTCCTCGATTTCTGCAGGTGCAAAAGCACTACCGCAGTTACCACATTTTAACTTCTGACTTCCTGGATCAAAGGTAAGAGGACCATTACAATTTGGACATTGGAAATTTGTTAAAGCGTTATTTGCCATGATTTTCCCCTTTCATTTGAGAAAAAGAACCCGATAGAACGGGTTCTTATCGTTTTGAATGATTATTCAGGTTTCTTTGTTCCGCAGTGAGAGCAGAAGTTTGAATGATTCTCGTTACCACATTCTGGACAGAACCACTTATCACCGCTGTTTGTGGCTTTTTGTGCCTGACCTGCTTGGTATAGTGCATTAGCATTGATACCGCCAGCACTTTGTGCAGCATTCATACCTACAAAGCCCATAGTAGCACCATTCGCATTCTTGGCAGCATCTTGCATTGCTTGCGCTTGTGCGCCAACAAGAGTTGCGGCAGCTAAGTTTGTATCTGTGTATGCAGCGTTACGTTGCATTTGCTTGAGCATTTCTTCATCAGCCTCATCAGCCTTGATAGAAGATACACCGAAGGATACGATTTCGATACCGCGCTTTTCTCTCCACTTACTGCTGAGTTCTTCGTTAAGAGCAACAGCTAACTCAGTTGTATGAGCTGGAATCTGAGAATAACGGATACCTTGTTCGCTTAACTTACCGAATGCTGGTTGTAAAGCAGTGAGTAATTCAGTGCGTAACTGGTCGTTGAGGTCGCTTAACTTATAGCTGTCTGATACGTTTCCACAAACGTTTGTATAGAATAATACTGGATCACATACATGCAAGCTGTATTCACCAAAGCACTTCATTGATACATCGATATCGATACCTGCACGTGCATCAACAACTCTGAATGGGATAGGGGATGGAGTACCATACTTCACACCAACTAATTCCTTTGTGTTTACATAATAGATACGTTGGTCTGCAGCAGGTTGTCCACCAAATGTGAAGCGGCGGCCAAATTCTTCAAACATTCTCTTAACGCCTTCACCAAGGCTACCTGTGAATACAGATGGCTGTGTAGAAGAGTCATATTTGAATTCGCCAGGTTCAGCACAAATATCAACGATTTGTCCCTGTTCGACGATGATCATCGCTTGGCCATCAGCAACTGCAATTACCGAGCCATCTGTAATGATGTTGTCGCTTCCCTTATTGCCACTGAAGAATCCTCCGGAGTTTCTCTTGATACCTTTAACAACAAATACATCAGATGGAATAGCATCACAATAGAAATACTCTTTCCAAGAATCGCTAAGTGTTGAACTAGCGGATAATAAAGCAGTAGAAATGAGACCCATATAAGTTCCTCCTTATAGTCTTCTGACTGTACAACTATATATTAGCATTGAATTGACCGCCAGTCAATAAATAATTTTAAATATTTTAAATCAACTTTTCTGCAAATAATGAAAAAAGGTGTTGCGATGATTATATAGAAATGGTAATATAGTCACGTGCCTTAATAGCTCAGTCGGCAGAGCGAGCGGCTGTTAACCGCTAGGTCACAGGTTCGAGCCCTGTTTAAGGCGCCTATAAATCAAAAAAGGTGTTTACGGTAATAATGTAGACGCCTTTTTTGGCGTTTCCTAGATATTTTGGAAGGAGGGAAAGGTATGAAAAATCTTGTATTCCGAGAAGATGTTCTTGCATGGAATTATATGCTTGAGGACGCAAGAAAACTTGCTGAAGAAAGAAATGTAAAATTTACTAAGAGATACATCAGAATTGGGATTGGTATGCCAGAATCTACTTTTGGAAAGTATTGTGCTGGGGAAGGGTTGAGAACAAACTTCAGATATTATATGAAATACTGCAAACTTATGAAGAGAGACCCAGTTGAATTCTTTGAAAATCTTATAAAGAAGATACTGCAAGATAGAGAAGAACATCCTGAACTATATGATTATTAAATAAAAAAATCACCGAACGCTCAAACTTGGCGGAATGAGTTCTGTGATTAAGGGGAAAGAAGGTTAATTACCTTCAATATAGTGCATTAATAGAGGATTCAGATACTCAGATACCCTCAGAATGATCCGAAAAAGATACCCTCAGTATGATGACCTCTTTGCATATATAAATATATAAGATTTAACTAAAAAAAGCAATTTTAAAGATGTTAAAAATTTATTAAAAATCACAAATAAATAAAAAAACAACATAGGAAACCTATGATGTGTAGTTAATAAGATGAAAGGAACCTTATGTATTCATTTTTCAACCGTAGCAATCTGTTTGATGACCTTCAATCAGTCTTAAGTATTTCTGAGTGGCTTGCTGAAACTGGTGGTGAATTAGTAGTTGATGCTACTGTAACTTCTCTAGGTTATTTAGAATTTTTCTCTCAACTGGAACAGTTTGAGATTCTTCGAGCAGGTAAGAGAACTCAAAGCAACAACATTCAAGCAAAGTCCTTAGAGATTTTGATTCCAGATAGTATTCAGGATTGTAAGCCGTGTGCTTGCTCCATCATGGATGAAATCTTTGGAGATGAACCACCGTTACCTTATGTAGCTTTCTTAGTTACACGAGGAAAGGGCAGATATTTAAGAATCCTTATCTCAGAGCGTTATTACAGTGAAGAGGAGATTGTTTATGTAGACCGCTGGAAAAGCGACCGTTATCAAAACAAAGTGACTGGACGATTATGCAAAGCTGCTGATCCAGAAGCTAAAAAGGTTGTTAGTGCTGGAGATGTTAGAAAAACTTGGGTATCTCATTTCAGTTTAAAGAGCCGAATGTTCAGTGCTGATGGTTTTGCTAGAAAACATTCCAACCGAAAGGAAAGAATTGGATTTGATAGATTATTGAAGCATCTTAGACAGTGCATTGTTGCAGCTTTTGTTAAATTGAAAGTTCAATTTACGAAAGAATTCAATATTCCAAAACTTAAGAGACATGATTGGTTGAATCAATATCAAAATATCAATCTCACAAGAATCAATAATGCAATACATCATATTGAAAACGAGCTGCAAGAAGAATGGATTGCAGTCAGAGATGGTTATTTTATACAAAATTCTAAGACGTATGACCGCTTCATGGCACTTGCAAAGAGATATTTAAATCGTTTCAAAAATGGCTTTTTCAATAAGAAAGTTGGAGGAAACAGAAAACTAAAATTATCATTCTCACCGTTTATGAACGTAGTGAGAGTTCAAGAGAATCTGGATTCTCTAATTGAAGATTTTGATCAGGAAATTGAAGAATTCCGTATGCAGGAAAGATATGGAATCTAGAAAGGGAAAATATGGATAGTGATATTGTTAGAGAATTACAACAGGTGATTTGTAAAGTGAACGATGCCGCAAAATCTACGGTTTCTGTAAATGATAAGGCAGAATTAGAATCTATTCTATCTGATTTATTTAGAATTGAAACAAGATTAAGCGTCTATCAGAAATACACACAAAACAGAAAGGAAAAAATATGATAACAACAATACTGAATATCAAGGGTGGATGTTCAAAGACATTAACAGCTGAAATGCTGGCAAGGGGATATGCCAAAGAAGGAAGAAAGACATTAGTAGTAGATGCAGATGGACAAGGTGATATTACTTCATCATTGATGCCTAATATCAACTTTGATCAACCTGAAAATGTCGGGGGCGAAACGCCCCCAGAGAAGGGCACCATTGTGGATTATCTGAAAGGAAACAAAAAGATAGAGGATTGTATCTGGAAAACTGATGTTAAAAATCTAGACCTAATTCCTTCTAGCATGGATTTATTCACTGTTATTTATGAATTACAAGGTAGAGGTGGAGCAGATTTCTTATTAGCAAATGCTTTAAAGAACCTTGGATACGATGAGATTGTGATTGATAATAATCCGTCTATCAACAAGATGACCTATAACTCCATCTATGCGGCAGATGTAATCATCTGTCCTACAAATATTAGTGAAAAGACATTGAAGGGAGTTATAAATACACGTGGTGTATGCGTGCAAGCATTAGATGCATTGCCATTTAGCAAGCCTTTAAACTTCAAGATTGTACTTACGATGATGACACGAAACAATAACTGCAAAGAAGGCGCAAAACAGGTAAGAGCAGCATTTGGAAAAGATGTATTTGATACACAGATTCGATTCCAACAGAAGCCTGTGCAGGATGCGGAGTTTAGTAAGACGTCTTTATTAGACATGAAAGCTGGTGTGGCTGAAGACTATAGGAATTTGACAAAAGAAGTAATTCAAAAGGATGAGGTGCATGCATGACAAATTTAGATTTAGGAAAGATGTTTGGGGACAGCAATCAGGAGATGCAGAAGGCTGCAGTGTTAAAAGTGTACCTGGTCAAACTGGAAGATATTTTCCCATCTGAAGAAAATCCTTATGAAGTTGAAGAGGAGTCCGTGCAACGATTAGCAGAAAACATTGAACAATACGGACTGTTCCAGGCACTTACTGCACAGAAAGAAGGCAGTGAGATACGTTTGATCTCCGGAGAACGCAGATACACGGCATTGAAACATTTGGCAGATTCAGGGAAGGCATATACGTACAACGGCGAGGATATCACAGGATATGCACCAGTATCCTATGTTAAACAGGCAGTAGGTGATGCAAAGACAATGATGATGATTTCTGCTAACGCTCATCGTGATATGCAGGCAGATGAAAAGAACAGGATCATTGATGAAACGTTGAATGCATTAGAAAAGCAGGAGATGAGTGGAAAGTTCTCCTGGGAAGGCAAACGCAAGGCAACGGTAATCTCTTCGATCACAGGAATTAAAGAACATTATGTAAAAAATTATTTAGCAAGTAAAAATAGAGAAATTATATTTGCTGAAGAAGATCCGGAAACGATTGCGAAGATCAGACAATCCAAGCAAGTATCGGAAGAAGAGAAAGTATATAAAGAACTGCTCAAACAGATCAATAAATGCATCAAGAAGTTTGAAGAACTGGACAGTTATGTATTAGCAACTTTATCTGAAGATGAATTAAATACATTTCAAAGCAAATGCTTTGAACTAAGTCTTTATCTACAAGAATGCACAGCAAATGGTGAAAGCGAATTAATGTCATAGAAAAAAAGTAGTAGGTGTTGTTCTGGGGGCGAAACGCCCCCAGAGGAAAGGGGAGCAAGATGATCCGCAATAATCAACAAAGCGTGGATGCATTGGCTGAATATGTCGAGGATGAAATGTCCATATTGTGCCGACTGAATGCAACAAATATCAGAATGAATGAAAGCATTCCGATAGCGGATTGTTTTGATCCAATCTGTTTGTTTGAATCCAGAATGCTGATCTATGAAATGCAAAAACGTATTGCAAGTAAAGACGAAGAAAACGAGTTGCTGAAACGACTTGTACTGCAAGAACTGCAGAGCTGTTCGATTAATGAAATAGATTTATGGGTGGAAGAATTACGCATGCAGGGTTTATCGATGACAGTTGGCAGCCTGAGTGAAAAGATCAAATCCAATTCTTTAAGACCGGAAGAATATACGATCATCGCAAAATGCATATTGAATAAAAATGCAGGAGGTACAGATGGATAGATGGGTAAAAATCGTTGAAATGCATTGTGATCCGGAAGAAAGGTTGAATGAGTTTATGGGTTTGCTGCAGGACATCAACGCATTGTACAGCAATCAAAGATTCTATTTTAATGATCAATGCATTGCAAGATTTGATAAAGAAGTATTCCGATTGAATCGAATCAAGGTTGGCGGTTCGATAGTTAAAATTCCGGAAGGAAACTGCGAATATGATGAAAGATATTCTGCTTCCATGATGTATGACTACAAAAATAAAATGCTATGTTATGGATCACTAAGATATTTCAATGTATTTCTTACGGAAATTGAAAGACATGCGATTGTGTGGAAATGGTTTAAAGCAACCAAACGGATCAGCAGAGAATATCTTTTAAAAAAGTTCCAAATTTCATCTAAGACTTTACCTAAAGTATTAGCAAGAGCAGAAGAAAAACTGATCGAGCTATGGGCATTGGACTTTTATGGTCGGGCATGTGACAGTGGAGAGATATTGGGACGTGATGCACGAAACTGGTTGCGAGAAACAAGAACTGGGATCTATGGTGGCTATTTGGCAGAGCATCCACAATGGTACTTACATTTCTATCCATCTGAAGAGGAAATGAAAATGATTTTAGAAAGACATGGATTGTTAGATCTTAGTAAATTTGAAGGAAAAACGAAATGAAATTAATATGTCAGCATGCTTGCAAAGAAATTTTTATCTAATCGGATCTTAGATGAGATTTCATTAATAAAGGAAATCTTTGAAGGGTTGGATGCACCACATGGTTTTCATTTGGCAATCAATGAAGATCTATCAATATTTGTCTTGGATGGAAATTTGTACTTATATAGCGATGAGTATGAGCTAGGTACAAAGTTTAAGGAGCTTTACCTGAAGCTTCAGGAGATTAACCAATTATAAGTTTGTGTTTTGAGAAAGAAATAGTCTGGGAGCGTTTTGCCCCCCCGGAAGGAGGAAGTAAATGATCATAATGAAAAATCATGAATATAAGTTAATTAAAAGAGGAGTATGCCGAAAGTGCGGCTGCACAGAAAATAGTGCTTGTTATGTGTCCGGAATTGGCACTTGCTGGTGGGTGGATGATACGAAAACACTATGCAGTCATTGCTTTTATGGATATTGTGAGCTGCCATTAGAAGAGAGTGTCGGTGAACAGAATGGATGATGAGATCATGGTTATTCTTTCTAAAGATAACAGGGCATTTGAAACAGCATGGTTCACCAATATGCATGCAGCCAAGAAGTGGGCGGACAGAATCAGAGATAAAAGTGATTATCTGGTTACGATTTTTAAGGGTTCAAATGACAATCCAGTTGAACAATATCAGGTAATGTAAAAGTCTGGGGGCGTTTCGCCCCAGAGAAAGGAATGCTAAAGCGCTAATATATGTTATCAAACAAAATTGAACAATTAAGAAAAGAAAAAGGATACACTTTTGCAAAGTTATCCGAACTATCTGGAATCAGTACAGGAAGATTATCCGAT
>OKSA01000954.1_pt1 | contig 27511 bp, 21 predicted proteins | sample 1601181 | NCBI WGS metagenome assembly OKSA01 (sample SAMEA3541538, study PRJEB24748) | human gut metagenome | biome: human gut; feature: human-associated habitat; material: faeces | place: China | collected 2012
CCCATTTGTTTTAAATAAGAGATTGCAATTTCTTTTGATTTTTCTTTTGTATAATTAAAATGATAATGAAGCGTTTCATAAAAATGATACTCAACAGTATGAAAGTCATCAAAATAAGTTAATGGATTTTGAAAAATCACACCTATTTTCTTACCACGATAGTTGTTTAAATCTTCATTACGTAGACTTTGTCCTTTAAATAAAATATCACCTTCAACAAGTCGCGCATCCTCACTCAAAAGAGAAATAGTTGCTTTAAGCAATGTAGATTTTCCACTTCCACTTTGTCCAACAATCACAGTAATTTCATTTTTAGGAATTGTTAAATTTATATGATGAAGAGTTTCATGATTTTTATAAGCCAAAGTTAAATTTTTATATTCTAAAACACTCACTTTAAATCTAAATCCTTTGTAATCATATAATAGTCAACAGGATGACAAATAGCTCCTTTAACCTTTGAAGAAGCGACAGTATTTAATGGAACATAAGAAACATAAATATTTCCCGCATCATCTAAAATTTGTTCACTTATTTTTTTAGCAAGATCTTGTCTTTGATTCAAATCATAGGCTGTGGAAAATTGTTGTATCAAGTGATCTACTTCTTCATTTTTATAACGCCCGGTATTATTTGAACCTGTTGATAAATAGCGTTGTTGTACAAATGTTTCAGGATCACCTGTAGGTGCACTCGAATCATTAGCAGAACATAAATCAAAAGTTCCTGCAGCTTTGATATCATTGACATTTTCTACTTGATTCAATTTTATTTCAATACCAATTTTTTTAGCTTCACTTTGAAGTGATTGCGCAATAATATTAGCATCAGAAGACCCATGATCCGCACTTTCATAGTAATTTAAAACAATCTTTTGCCCGTTTTTTTCACGAATACCATCATGATTACTATCAAGGTATCCTGCCTCGTTAAGTAAAGCATTTGCTTTAGCTAAATCAAAATCACCTTTTTCAGCAATTTTCATTGCTTCAATATAAGATGATTTTGCTACACCTACCGCAGAAATAATTTGAAAACTAACTAACTCTAAATTGTCCATTTTTGTTCCTCCAATATCTTTACATCTATTATTATAAATATTTCTTTATCTTTAGGCTGATAGAGACGTTTCCTAGCAATAGGAAATCAAACACTTACAACCTTTGTATTTCCTATATAGTCATGTATTGCACGATGTTCCTTGGTAAAAATAATCATCAACGTACTTATTCCTCCCACAACAAACCCAACATACATCATCATTGAAACAATATTTACGTGTATGCATAAAGAAACAAGTTGATGCCACAATGCACTTGCACTCACAAAAATACCTTCAATTACAATCATTCCTAAACCTTGTCTTAAAACCAATGATTTTAACGATACTTCTTGATTATTATTTTGAATAATTTTATAGTTCGGTTATTGAATATAAGCACAAATTATAAAAATACGGAGCCAAACAACATCCTTGACTCCGTATTTTGAAAATATTAAAGCTCACCTTCAATGTTAGTTACTGAACCTTTTGCTTTCAATTCGTCTCCAGTAGCTACAACTTCCACTTTTCCTGATTTCAACTCTTCAATTGCTTTAGTTATTTTCCCTTTTATATCCTCACTTAGATTTGGATTTTCTTTTGGAATACCTACTCCATTTTCTTTAATACCAAATGTATGTTTACCATTTTGGAATTTATCAGCTTTTATCTCATTTAAAATTTTAGTAACTGCTACTTCAATATTTTTTACAGCTGATGTTAAAACAACAGATTTTTGAACTTCTTTACCGTCTTTGTCTTTTCCTTTGAAGATACCTTCTTCGTATTGATCTTTATCTACACCAACAACCCAGTGTTTAACTTCTCCACCTTTAGACATATCAAGAACACCACGTTCTTTTGCTTCTGAGATTACACCATTACCTGTGTTCCCGGCTGCAACAAAGATAACATCTGCTCCAGAATCATACATAGTAGCTGCTAGAGTTTTACCTTTATTTGTATCTGAGAATGTTCCACTGTAGTTATACATGATTTTAACATCTTTGTTAGCTGCTTTAGCACCTTGAACAAATCCAATACCAAATCTTTCTACTGGTGGGATTTTTGTTCCACCGATAAATCCTACTTTACCAGTTTTAGATTTTAATGCTGCTGCATATCCTGCTAGGTATCCTGCTTCTTGTTCTTTAAATATCAACGATGCAATATTTGGCGCTTCTACAAAAGTATCAATATATAAGAATTTTTTGTCTTTATATTGTGCAGAAATTTTTGTAAGTTCTTTTTCAAACTCATATCCTGCAACTGAAATTATATCAGAAACTTTCGCCGCATTTTGAACATTAGATGATAAATCCGATTGTGTTTTAGTTTCGATAACAACAGGATCTTTCGCTCCATTTTCTTTAACCCATGCTTGAATCGCTTCTACATTGGCTTGGTTAAAGCTTTTATCTTTTGCTCCACCTTCACCAGTAACAATTCCTATTTTATATCCTTTTGAATTGTCTGTCTTATTGTCATTCTTGCTTTTAGATGAGCATCCTACAACCACAAGTGACAATGTTAATAAAATTGTTAATAGAGTACGTAATTTTTTCATAATTTACCTCCTGAATTTATCTCTATTGAAACTACAATACCATATTCAGCAATCGATTTCAATAGTTTGTAACAATTTTTGAAAATATTACATTTTTTATACCATATGTGATATAATTATTAGATAAAGCATTTTCAGGAGGAATTTTTTATGACGTATTACAATAATATTGTTGAAACTGCAAATTATATTAAAAAGTATTTTAACGAGCCTATCGACTACGCGGTAGTTTTAGGTAGTGGTATTACACTTGAGCTAGAAGACCAACAAGAATTAGGTTATGAGGCTATACCACTTTTCCCAGGAAATAAACGTGCTAACCATGTAAAAGGACACGCGAATAAACTTACTTTCGGAAAAATCTCTGGTAAAAACGTCCTTATTTTAAATGGTAGACTTCACCATTACGAAGGATATAGCATGAAAGATGTCGCTTTTATGACTTATGTAGTTAAGTTTTTAGGAGCTAAAGGATTATTTATTACTAATGCTTGTGGCGCTATTAATACTGATTTTAGCGAAGGAGATATTATTTGTCTTGATGACTTCATCTCACTTGTTAGCGATAATCCACTAAGAGGCGAAAATGATCCAAAACTTGGAGAAAGATTCGTTGATATGACTACTCCTTTCGATCCGTATTTAGTAGAAAATCTTAACAATTCTGCAGAAAAACTAAATATCAAATTATCTCAAGGTACTTATGGTTTCTTCCAAGGACCATACTTTGAAACACGTGCTGAGATTAGAGCATTCAAAACTATGGGATGTGACCTTGTAGGGATGTCTACTGTTCCAGAAGTTATTGCAGCCAACCATGTCGGACTCCCAGTAGCAGTTCTTGCTTGTATTACAAATATGGCAACAGGGGTTCAAGAAAGAAAACATGACCATGAGCATGTACTTAAAACAGCCCAACAAATTAGTGTAAACCTTAAACAATTACTAATTGAAACACTAAAAAACTTAAAATAAGGAGTGTTATCTATGGAAAAAACTATTTTTGAAAAAATTATCGATGGTGAAATTCCTAGCTATAAAATTTATGAAGATGAGTATGTCTACAGCTTCTTAGATGTATTCCCAATTACAAAAGGTCACACATTAGTTATCCCAAAAAAACATAGCCGTAACATTTTGGATTGTGATCCTGAAACAGCAGCAAAGATTAGTGGTTCAAGATTTACAGTATATAGAGATTTAGGTGCAAAGCTTGAAAGAGCAATCGTTAACTTTTTCCTTGATACTCATACTACAAAGCACGGATATACAGAAGTATTCCCACCATTTATGGTTAGCCGTGAAAGTATGACAGGAACAGGTCAGTTACCTAAGTTTGAAGAAGATGCATATAAGGTTCAGGGTGATGGTAAGGAATATTTCTTAGTTCCAACAGCAGAAGTTCCTGTAACTAATATGTACAGAAACCAGATTTTAGATGGATCAAAACTTCCTATTATGCATTGTGCATACACAGCTTGTTTCCGTGCAGAAGCAGGTTCAGCAGGTAGAGATACAAGAGGTCTTATCAGACAGCACCAATTCAACAAAGTTGAACTTGTTAAGTTTGTAAAGCCTGAAACAAGCTATGACGAACTTGAAAAACTTACAAACGACGCTGAAAAGCTACTTCAAAAGCTTGGACTTGCTTACAGAGTTGTATGCTTGTCAACAGGTGACCTTGGTTTCTCGTCGGCTAAGACATATGATATTGAAGTATGGATGCCAAGCTACGGCAGATATGTTGAAATTTCTTCATGTTCAAACTTTGAAGATTATCAGGCAAGACGTGCTAACATCAAATATAAGGAAACACCAAAGGATAAGGCTCAATTTGTTCATACACTTAACGGCTCAGGTCTTGCAGTCGGCAGAACTGTTGCCGCAATTCTTGAAAATTATCAGAATGAGGACGGTACTGTAACAGTTCCTGAAGTTCTTGTTCCTTATATGGGTACAGATAAGATTTCTAAGTAATTTTGATTTTTGTAAATAGGCAAGCCATGGCTTGCCTATTATTGTATTTATCAACATTACAAAACAGCCAAAATTAGTTTTTCCACGTTTGTGCTGATAACCTATATTGTGTTTGTAATATTTCTGTAACACAAGATATAGTTGTGGTATTATGTAAACTAATTTATGGTTAAATTTGACTTATCAACACCTTAATTTTACCACTTATCCACTTAAAAATGACGTAGACAAGCCATTTATTTTGAGTTATCCACGTTATCCACACAGTTATCCACACAGTGTGTAATTATTACCGTTTATAAAAAATCGCGTAAATATGCGATTTTTTAAGGTTTACATTTTAATATTATACTATTGTTACAAATATTACACAAATACGAGGAAAAAGTGTGGATAACTGATGATAACTCACCACAAATTACGGTTTTAAGGCGTTTTTTGTTGTTTATAACACCTTGAAAGTTATCCACACTGTGTGTATAACTTGTAGGATAACCGTATAAACTAATTTATTTGAATCTCGGAGGTAATTATTTATGATTACACCACGTTTAAAATGTATAATAGACCATACAAAAGGGAATAGAATCGCTGATATTGGTACTGACCACGCATATATTCCTATTTATCTTGTTGAAAATTATTTAGCCGAATACGTTATTGCAGGCGATGTAAGACAAGGACCGGTTGATATTGCAAAGGCTAATGTTGAAAAGCATAAACTTTCTGATAAAATTGAAGTAAGGCTTGGCAGCGGTCTTTCAGTTATTGAAAAAGGTGAGGTTGACACCGTTATAATTGCCGGTATGGGCGGTCAGCTTATCAGTGAGATTTTAAGTGCAGATATAGAAAAGGCGAGAAAATGTAATCTTGTACTTCAACCGATGAATTCACAATATGAGCTTAGAAAGTATCTTATTTCAAACGGCTTTTCTATTACGGACGAAGATATTGCCATTGAGGGATTTAAGGTATATAATATAATGAATGTTATAAATAAACCTCAAAAGGAATTTGATAACGATATTGAATATCATTTACCGAAATATCTTGTAAATCATAAGTATTATAAAAATCTCTATGATAAAAAACATCGTGAATTTGTCAAGGTTATAACAGGTCTTGAAAATTCAAAAGACGTTGACGAGAATAAACTCAATAAATATAAATACTGGCTAAAGGAATTGAATAAATATGAAAGCTAAAGAAATAATTAAAATAATTGAGAATGTATGCCCCGAAAGATTGGCGTATTCATGGGATAATGTCGGTCTTTTGTGCGGTGATGAAAATAAGGACGTAAAAAAGGTATTTGTAACGCTTGATACAAATATCAATACCGTTAAAGAGGCTATATCAAAAAATGCCGATATGATTGTTTCACATCACCCAATACTGCTTGGCGGTATAAAGAGAATTGATTATTCCACATCTGTGGGACAAATGCTTAAATTGCTTATTGAAAATAATATACCGCTTTTCGCCGCTCATACTAATATGGATACAGCTAAAGGCGGTATAAATGATAAACTTGCCGAAATGTTTGAACTTACAGATGTTAAAATACTTGACCAACATACCGATGATTCATCGGCAGGTTTGGGACGATACGGCAGACTTGAAAAAACGATTAAATTAGGTGATTTTACAGAACATTGTAAAAAGATACTCGGCACACCTTTTTTGCGTGTTTCCGGCGATTTTGAAAAGGATATTAATACAGTTGCGGTTGCATCGGGCAGCTGCAGTGAAATTATTCCGCTTGCATTTGAAAAGGGTGCGGACGTTATTATAACAGGTGATATGAAGTATCATAATATGATTGATATGACCGAACTTGGAATATGCGTCATTGACGCAGGTCATTATCCTACTGAAATATGTGTTATGGATATATTTGAAGATATTTTGAAGGATACTGATATTGAGATAATAAAATCAGAAAATAAGGATATTTTTAAACTTGTTTGACATAATTTAAAATATATTGTATAATATTTTAAGAGTAAGTCAGATAATCGCGCCGTTTACGGTGAGGAAAGTCCGGGCTTCACAGAGCAGGGTGCCGGCTAACGGCCGGTAAAGGTGACTTTAAGGATAGTGCAACAGAAAATAAATGCCTTAATTTATTAAGGTGATTGTGGAAATGTGCGGTAAGAGCGCACAGGGAAGATGGCAACTGAATTCCCGTGTAAACCCCACCTGAAGCAACTTTGGGAATGTTAAGCTTGCTCGGCGTGTTCCCTTGAAAGGCTTGAGCGTATAGGTAACTGTACGTCGAGATAGATGATTATCTAATACAGAACCCGGCTTATAGATTTGCTCATTTTAAGAAATGCCTTTTGGCATTTCTTTTTTTATTCCACCACTCCGTCACTTCGTGACACCTCTCCTCAAGGAGAGGCTTTTTATACGGCTCCAATTGAGGGGAGCTGTCAACGCAGTTGATTGTGGGGTGGCTTGTTCATATTTTCATATGACTGTAATTTTTTATCGTATCATTTTCCACCACTCCATCACTTCGTGACACCTCTCCTCAAGGAGAGGCTTTTGTACGGCTCCAATTGAGGGGGAGCCGGCAACGCAGTGACTGTGGGGTGGCTTGTTCGCATTTTCATATGACTATAATTTTTTATCATATCGTTTTCCACCACTCCGTCACTTCGTAACACCTCTCCTCAAGGAGAGGCTTTTGTATGGCTCCCATTGAGGGGAGCTGTCAACTCAGTTGACTGTGGGGTGGCTTGTTTACATTTTTATATGACTGTCATTTTTTATCTTATCGTTTTCCACCACTCCGTCACTTCGTGACACCTCTCCTCAAGGAGAGGCTTTTGTACGGCTTCTATTGAGGGGAGCCGGCAACGCAGGATTTTATGCCTACTTATCCACGAAAAAAAGGGATTATCGTGGATAATCCCTTTTAATCATATCACCATACCGCCGTCAACGTTGACAACCTGACCTGTTATAAAATCTGCATTTTCGCTTGCAAGAAATCTTACCGTCTTTGAAACCTCCTCCGGTTTACCGAGTCGTTCAAGCGGTGTTTCTTCACAAAGGCAATCAAAGTCTTCTTTTGTCAAATGGCTGTTCATTTCAGTTTCAATAACTCCGGGTGCAACACAATTTACGCATATACCCGACGGTCCCAACTCCTTTGCAAGTGCTTTTGTAAAGCCTATAACCGCCGCCTTTGCGGCACTGTAATGAACCTCACAGCTGCCTCCGGTAACACCCCACATTGACGAAATATTAATGATTTTACCGCTGTGTTTATAAATCATATCATCAACAAAAGCCTTTGTAACGAGATACATACTTTTCATATTCACATCAAACATTCTGTCCCAATCATTTTCAGTTATATCTGTAAACAGTTTTTGTTGTGAAATACCTGCATTATTCACAATTACATCTATTTTACCGTAATTTGTGTGAATAAATTCAGCCATATCATTTACTTGTTTAGAGTCTGAAACATCTGCTTTTACTATAACCGCACCTGTTTCATTTTTTATCTTTTCCGCCTCATCACTGCTTTTGTTATAATTCAAAAACACTCTGTATCCGTTATTTGAAAATTCATATACACAAGCCTTACCTATTCCGCGACTTCCGCCTGTTATCAAAACATTTTTCATAATCTTTCCTTCTTATTCTTCTTCCGGTTTCATTTTAGGTATAAACACCCTTGATGTCTTTTTCTCAACAACCTTGTTTGCACGTTCAACAGCCTGTTCCATGCAATATTCCTGACAGTCAAGTTTTTTCTTTCCGCGTCTGTCTTTTGTATAAACACCGTCATGCTGAATATGTGCACGCATTGTATCGCTAAGCTGTACATCAAGCACGTTTATAACATCTTTTTTCAAATTTTCATCATCAATAGGGAACATTATTTCAACACGTCTGTTAAGATTTCTCTGCATCCAATCGGCACTTGCACAGAACACATTTTCTTGACCGTCATTATAGAAATAATATATTCTTGTATGTTCAAGGTATCTGCCGATAATAGAACGAACCGTAATATTTTCCGACAAATCCTTTACACCTGCTCTCAAGGCACAAATTCCGCGCACAATCAAATCAATCTTAACACCGCTGCAGCTTGCTTTATATAAAAGTTCAATAATTTTAGGGTCAACAAGCGAATTAACCTTTGCAACTATTCTTGCTTTACGTCCTTCTTTTGCGTGTTTAACTTCACGTTCAATCATTTCTTCCGTCTTTTTTCTTAGCCATAGAGGTGCAAGAATAAGTTTGTTCCAGTGTGACGGCTCTGAAAATCCCGAAATCATATTAAAGAATGCACCGGCGTCATCACCGATTGGTTTTGAACAAGTCAAAAGTCCCATATCGGTATAGAAATTAGCGGTTATATCGTTATAGTTACCCGTTCCGAGATGAACATATCTTCTGATACCGTCCTCCTCACGTCTTACTATTTCGGTAATCTTTGAATGTGTTTTAAGTCCTAAAAGTCCGTATATAACGTGACAACCGGCTTTTTCAAGTTTTCTCGCCCAAATAATATTGTTTTCTTCATCAAATCTTGCCTTTAATTCAACAAGTACGCTCACTTGCTTACCGTTTTCCGCCGCACGCGAAAGTGCCTCTATAATAGGCGAATTACCGCTTACTCTGTACAATGTCTGTTTAATTGCAAGTACATTTTCATCAACTGCAGCCTGTTTTATCAAATCAACTATTGTTGAAAAACTGTCATACGGGTGATGAAGAAGTATATCGCCCTCACGGATTTTTTCAAATAAATCAACATTTTTAAGTTCAGGTCTTACCTGTGATTTAAACGGCTTATATTTATACTTGTCAAATCCGTCCTCCGAATACAGCTTATTTAAGAAAGTAAAATCAATAGGTCCGTTGATTTTATAAATATCATCATTCTTAACTTTCAATTCTTTCTTTAAAATTGAAAGCAATTCACTTTTAACCTTACTGTCCACTTCAAGACGGATTACACCGCTTCTTTCACGTTCCTTAAGGCTCTTTTCAATTTCAATAAGCAAATCTTCACTGTCGTCCTCATCAATAGGAATATCCGCATCACGCATAACTCTGTATGAGTATGAGCAAAGCACATCATAACCCATAAACAGCATAGGCAAAAACTCCTGTACTATTTCTTCAAGCAGAATAAATTGTTTTTTACCGTTTTCTGACGGAAGTTTCACTATACGTTTAAATACTGACGGTATCTGTACCGTTGCAAAAGCCTGTTCCTTGTTTTCCTTTTTGATAAGTGCACAAATGTTAAGCACCTTATTTTGAATAAGCGGAAACGGTCTTGACGAATCAACCGCCATAGGCGTCAAAACAGGGTATATTTCATTTTTGAAATACTTTTCAATAAATTTCTTTTGTTCTTCAGAAAGCTGATTTCTGTTTAAGATTGATATGTTTTCAACAGCCAGCTGCGGCAGAAGTAATTTTTCATATGTACTATACTGCATATCAACCATATTATGAGTTTTTTCAGATATTTTTTCAAGCTGTTCGTGAGGTGTAAGTCCGGACGCGTCTTTTTTCTTATAGTCGGAAATCTCCATATTTTTAAGTGACGCAACACGTACCATGAAAAATTCATCAAGATTTGAACTTGTTATGGCAAGAAATTTAAGTCTTTCAAACAACGGATTTTCTTTATCCCTTGCTTCATGCAATACACGCAAATTAAAATCAAGCCAAGAAAGTTCTCTGTTTATATAGTTTTCACTTTTATTATAGTCCTGCATAATCATTTCAATCCTTTCTTCACAAGTACGGCTTTGATACCGAACACTTCTTCAAAAAATTCCTGTGCTATGTTAAATTCACGTTCTTCAAGACTTATATCACTGTCCGTATAAGCGGTTATCGTAAGTATTCCGTTTCTTATTGATGTTTTTATTTCGTCTATTTTTTGATTGTATTCAACATCAAGTGACTTGGCAAGTGAAAGTATTGCCGCAAGTTTTGAAATAAGCAATCTTCTGTTCTTTGAATATACGTTATATTCATTAAAATCAAAAATACCGTTTTGGAACAGCACCGCACCCGATATTACTTTGTGTTCCTTTTGTGACAAACCTATAATAGGATTTGATTTTACAATGTCGTATGAGTATTTGCTGTAATCGTTTATATTTATATAGTAACCCGTATCCGCAAATATTGACGCAACTTTAAGCAATACCGCATGACGCTTTGAAAGTCCGAACTTTTTAGAAAGTGTTGCCATTATATTTACTCCAAACTCCATAATTTTAGTATAATGGCGGTGGCTTACATCATATTTGCCTGCATAATATTTTGCACTTGATATAATATCATCTGTAAATATATGCTTTGTATGCGTATAAGCATTTTTTTCGACATATTCGACAAGTATTCCGTCAACAAGCGATATTTCAGGTGCAATGATTATCTGATTTTTGTCTTTTGACATAAACATCTTATAGAAAAGAATTGACGGCATCATCAGCTTTGCAATATCATAAGGTACTTCGTACTTGTCCTCCACATATTGCGGACCGTATTCAGATATAATCTTGTATACATCATCTATATTTTCTTCTGTTATGCTGTCCGAACTTATACCGCAGATTTTTTTGATATATCTTACTTGATTACCCATTATTACGAAATACTTATAGTTTGGATTTTTGTAGAATACATTTTTATAGTTATTGATACCTGCCTTAATAAAATCCTCAAGCACACTTGAAAAAGAGGTTGTACTGTTTTTAACCGTTGAAAGATTTTCAAGTACACGAAGTGAACCCATAGGCAGGTTTTGAGAAAATTGAAGTTTGGACTGCTCATAATGTGATACCTGCACACTTCCCGACGCAACGTCAACCAAAACAGCACCTGCCTCGATAATATCGTCAAAATAGCTGTTGTTAAGTGCAAATGCCTTGTTATGCAAAAATCTTTCCTCTTCATTCGATATAATAGTGACCTTTATCCCCGTTCTTATATTAATCTGGTCAATTATATACTCACTGTTTGACGCCTCTCTTACGGCAGTTGTTGCATAACAGACATATTCGTCAACTCCGTAGCTTTTCATTATCCTTAAATATTCTTCAAAGCAGTTACATATCTTGTCAACAAGGTTATAGCTTATTTTTCCGACTGCATACGATTCTTTACCTATTGACAAATCATATTTGACGGTATCCAACACAGAAATGCCGTTTTTCTTTGAAACTTCCGCTATCTTCATTGTTATTTCCGTAGACCCCAAGTCTATTGCCGCAAAAACTTTATATCTCGGCACATTTCATCATTCCTTCCTATAGTTTTGTATTAATTTTATTATACATAAAACTTAAAAAAATCTCAATATTTTTCTTGATTAATTTACTTAAATTTGATATTATAGAGTGTAGACTTAAATATAATGGCGATATGTTTGATTTTAATACAATTTGTTAACAATAATGAAAAAAAGGAGGAAAATAATAGATATGGATATGTTAGAGATTTGGAATCAAGTTCTTGAAAATCTTGAAGGCAATGTATCTCCTGTCGGATTTAATATACATATAAAAACAGCAGTTCCCGTATGTTTTGAAAACTCGACTTTTACTATTTCCGTAGCTACTTCTATTAATAAAAATCTTGTAGAATACCGTTACAAAAAATACATTGAATCATCACTTGAAAAAGTTACGGGTGCTAAAATTTCACTTGCTGTTTTGGTCGGTGACGCAAACGAGTTAAAGCAAGAAATCGAATCAAAACAAAACTCGGAATATGACAACAGTGAAATAATAAGCAGTGACGGTTTAAATTCAAAGTATACATTTGAAAATTTTGTACAGGGTTCTTCAAATTTATATGCGTATACCGCCGCAGAGCAAGTTGCCAATCATCCGGGTGAAAGCAATAATCCTCTTTTTATTTACGGTAACAGCGGACTTGGAAAAACACACTTAATGCAGGCAATCGGTAATAAGATTAAAGCTAATAATCCAAATGCAAAGATAATATATGTTTCAAGTGAAAACTTTATGAATGAATTTATCACATCAATCAGAGAAAAAACAGGCGATAAATTCAGAAGTAAATACAGAGCCGCCGACGCACTTTTAGTGGACGACGTTCAATTTTTGAAAAATAAAGAGGCTACACAGGACGAATTTTTCCATACCTTTAATGAACTCTTTAATTCAAAGAAACAAATTGTTTTGACAAGTGACCGACTTCCGAACGAACTGAAAACTCTTGAAGACCGTTTAAGAACAAGATTCGGACAAGGTCTTACCATTGATGTATCTGTACCTAACTTTGAAACAAGAGTTGCAATTCTTCAGCAGAAAGCATTGGAACATAATAAAGAAATTGAAGAAGAAGCATTGTTATATGTAGCGGAGCATATTCGTTCAAGTGTCCGTGAACTTGAAGGTGCACTTCTTAAAATCATATCAATGTCGGAATTTAAAAAATGTAAAATAACAAAAGATTTTGCGGAAGAAGTTCTGAAAAAATTAATTCCGAAGAGCGAAACAGTAACTCCTCAGACTATTATAAAAAAAGTTTCTACTTTTTATAATATTTCAGAGTCTGATATTACCGGTAAAGTTAAGACAAAAGAAATAGTAGTTCCAAGACAAATTTCAATGTACCTTTGCCGAAAGATTTTAAATATGAACGATACAAACATAGGTAAAGAGTTCGGAAAAGACCGAACAACAGTAGGACATAACATTGAAAAAATAGAGGAAAGCATCGATACTAACAGTACGATTAAATCAGATGTAAATTACATATTAAAAGACCTAAATTATAACGAGGGATAAATGTATGGATAAGTTGTTGATAACGTGTGGATTTCTGAATAAGGAAATTTCAGTAAAAAATCAGATTTGGGTTATCCAAAGTTATCCACCGACAATACATACTGTATGTGTTGATAAAATATAGCTTGTCTATGCACTCTGAAATGACTTTTCCATCAATCCACGCTCTCTACTACTACTATTATTATATTATATATTATATATTATTTATATATAAATATATATGCAAAACGAAATCGCAGTGATATGTTGATAAATTTATACACAAGGAGATAATTAAAATGAAATTAGTATGCAGTAAACCACAACTTGTTGATATAATAAATACTGTTCAAAGAGCTATTGCTCCAAAGACATCTTTACCTATACTTGAATGTATTAAGATTGATGCTAACGGTGACGGTAATGTTGTGTTTACAGGTAACAATATTGATATATGTATAGAATATAATACCGAATGTACAGTTACAGAGGGCGGTACTATTGCACTTGCTTCAAAGATGTTCGGTGAAATTGTAAGAAGACTTCCTGACGGTGATGTTACTATAAGTGTTAATCCGTCTAACTATGTTACTAAAATAAAGAGCGGTTCAAGTGAATTTAATATTCAGGGTATTGCTCCGGATGAATTTCCCGACGCACCTATACTTGAAGAAAAGTTCAGATTTTCAATTACACAGGACGTACTTAAAAAGCTTATAAGAAAGACAATAGCGTTTGTTTCTCAAAATGAGGGTAAAAAGCCTGTTTTGACCGGTGCATTGTTTGAGATTAAAAACAATTATCTTAACGTTGTTGCGTCAGACGGTCACAGACTTGCTGTTGTTAAAGAAGAAATAAATGATAATGTTGAAAACAATAAACTTGTTGTTCCGGGTATGACACTCCGCGAACTTTTGAAAATTCTTAAAGATGATGAAGAAAATGTTGATATTATAGTATCGGACAGAACTGTTTTGTTTGATTTTGGATATTATCAGGTTTATTCGAGATTGCTTGACGGCGAATTTTTGAAGTATGACGCGATTATATCGGTGGTAAATACGTTAAACGTAGTTGTTGAAAAGAGCCTTATTACAGATAGCTTGGAAAGAGCGTTGCTTTTGATTAACGATGATATATCAGCAAAATCTGAAAATAAAGTTCCTGTACGTTTTAATATCGGCTATGATAAGATTGACGTTTCTTGTATAACAGGTAAGGGACAGGTTAATGACACAGTACCTGTTGAGCTTGACGGCGATAACCTTTTGATTGGGTTTAACTGTAGATTTTTGCTTGACGCATTGAGTGCTTGTGACGAAGAAAAGGTTAAGATGGAATTTTCTGCTCCGACAAGCGGTTGCTTTATAAAGAGCGTAGAGGGTGACGATTCTTATATTTATATGATTCTTCCTGTAAGACTTTATAACTAAGAGGTGCTTTATGAAGATTAAGACAGTCAATAATTATTATACAGATGAAAATACTTATATAGTTTATGATGAAAATACAAAGAACGGTCTTGTGATTGATCCGGGATATAAGTGTGACGGAATATTGAAAGCGGCTCAGGACGACGGAGTTAATATAAAATATGTGCTTATAACTCATTGTCATTATGACCATATTTCAGATATGGAACAGCTTCGTGAAAAAACAGGCGCTAAACTTGTTTCCGGCGATAAGGCGAGCATAAATATAACAGACCCGGACATTAATTTGTCGTATTCGGGACTTGGTTATGAATTGTCGGCTAAAAAGTCTGATATTGTTTTGAAAGATAATGAAGAACTTAATATTGACGGACTTAATATCAAATGTATCTATACGCCAGGTCATACAAATTGCGGCGTATGTTATTTGATAAATAATAAAAAATTGTTTACGGGCGATACATTGTTTTTGAGAAGTGTCGGCAGAAGTGATTTGCCGACAGGTGACGGGGATATTCTTGTAAAATCAATAAAGACAAGAATATATACGCTTGATGATGATATAGACGTTTTTCCGGGACACGGCGGACAGAGTTCTGTTGGGTATGAGAAAAAGTATAATATGTATATAAAGGACTAAAAAATGTTAATTATTCAAAACGGTTATGAATGTGATTACGAAATGAAGCTTTTTTATAAGCTTTATTTTGATATGAACGAAGATATATATGTGTATTCAAACTTTGAATATAAGGATAAAGTTATAAACGTGTATACGGAGATAATCTATAACGGCGGTACATATTTTGACGATTTCTATTATGATTTTGATACTGAAAATCAAAAGGCACAGTTTATAAAAAAAATCTTTACCGCATCATGTACAAAGTCGTTTTGTCACGCAGCGGAAAAAATTAAGCATATAAATCTTCCTTGGGGAGTAATGTGCGGTATTCGTCCGGCTAAAATTGTCCGTGAACTTATGGAAGAAGGACACAGTGACAGTGAAGTTGTTGAAATATTAAAGAAAATTTATGAAGTGTCCGATGAAAAGATTGACCTTGCATATAAGGTTGCAAAGAATGAAAAGATTTTGCTTGACGAAATCGGCGAAAATTCAGTAAGTATATATATCGGCATACCGTTTTGTCCGACAAGATGTTTGTATTGTTCATTTGTTTCAACAGATATACGCGTAAGCGGAAAATATATGGACCCGTTTGTGGATAAATTGCTTTTGGAGATTGATAAAACTGCGGAAGTAATTGATAAAATGGGTGCATATGTTGAAAATATATATATCGGCGGCGGAACACCGACAACGCTTGAACCGCACCACTTAAAAGCAATATTTGACAGATTGAAAGCAAATTTTGATTTTTCAAAAATAAAGGAATTTACTCTTGAGGCAGGCAGACCGGATACAATAACAAAGGATAAATTGTATGAGGCAAAACAGGGCGGTGTCAACAGAATAAGCATTAATCCGCAGACTATGAACGAACAGACTTTGAAAAGAGTCGGCAGAAAGCATACTCCCGATATGGTGCAAAAATGCTTTGAAATGGCGAGAAAAATGGGCTTTGACAATATTAATATGGATCTTATAGCCGGTTTGCCGGAAGAAACCGTTGATATGTTCAAGTACAGTCTTGATGAAGTAATTAAACTTGATCCTGAAAATATAACCGTTCATTCAATGTGCGTAAAAAGAGCGGCTTCACTCAGATTTTCAGATGCGGAGCTTGCAAAAGCAAATGATATGAACGAAATGCTTTCGTATACTCAAAAACATATGGAGAAAACAGGAAGAAAGCCTTATTATATGTATCGTCAAAAAAATATTTCGGGTAATCTTGAAAATGTCGGTTATGCAAAAGACGGCTGTATGAGTACATATAACATAAACATTATGGAGGAAAAACAGACTATTATTGCACTTGGCGGCGGCGGTTCTACCAAAATTGTTATGGACGACAGAATTGAGAGAGTGTTTAATTTTAAAGACCCTCTTGAATATATAAGACGTTTTGATGAAATATTGAAGAAAAAAGACGAAATACTTGATATATTGGCAGGTGAAAAAAATGGCTGACGAACAAACTTTAAACCGTATAATGAATGAGTATGAAGAACTTCGTATCAGTGCGGCTAATGAAAGAAAAAAACGTATTGAGAAAGTTAATAAAAAAATTCCGCGAGTGGCTGAAATTGACAGAGAGATTTTTCAATGCGGTATGGAGAATACTAAAAGAATATTTAAAAATCCCGATAAGGCTGATGAATATAACAGGGATTTTAAAGAAAATCTAAGAAAACTCGAAAATGAAAAGAGTAATCTGCTGAAAGTAAACGGAATTTCTGCCGATTATAATAAATATAAATATAAGTGTGAAAATTGCAGTGATACAGGTTATGATAAAAACGGTAAAAAATGTAAGTGTTTCAAACAGAAACTTATAAATGCTGCATATTCAGTGTCAAATATAGAAGAAACAATAAAAACACAAAATTTTGATACATTTTCGTTTGATTATTATTCAAAAGATGTCGGTGAAAACGGTGTTTCGGTGTATGATAATATGACGAAGATATATAATAACTGTAAACGTTTCTGCGATAATTTTGATAATGAAACCAAAGGCCTTGTTTTTTACGGCTCGACAGGTTTGGGAAAAACATTTTTGTCAAGTGCCATCGCAAAAGAACTTATGGATAAGGGCAAAATGGTTATCTACATAAGAGCAACAAAACTGTTTTCAATAAATGAAGATTATAAGTTTGGCAGAAATACCGACAGGTCTGTTATTGATAATATATATAAGGCTGATTTGCTTATAATTGATGATTTGGGTACAGAGCCGTTTAATAAAAATAATCTTGCGTTTTTATTTGACGTTATTAACGAGCGTACAGCGAATAATAAAAAGATTATTATTAATACTAATTTGCAAATAAGCGAAATTACAAAAATGTACAGTATGCGTTTTACTTCAAGATTGTATGAATATTTTATGATGTACAAGTTTTACGGGGAAGATATACGTATACAAAAATTAAGAAGAAGCTAAGATGATTGATAAATTGTATGGACCGTGCATAATATTTATAATTCAATAAAAACAAAAAGCAAGCCTATCTTTGATATACGGCTTGCCTTTGTACTTTTTTTGAAAATAAACTCTAACGTACCTATGTACGCCGACGAGTTCATTTTCAAAAAATCCAAACTAATTTCTCAACCTCTTACAGTATGAAGGGACTGCTATGCAGTCCCTTTAATGATTATTTGCCGTTGTTGTTTGCGTCATTACCGCCTACGGCGTCACTTACACCCTCAGCAACATCGGCTGCTGCGTCACCGACACCTTCGACAACGTCGCCTGCCGCGTCACCGACGTCTTTAACTGCGTCGCCTGCCGCATTACCTGCGTTATCTACATCGTTTGAAACATTGTTATTGTCATTTTTATTTTCATTATTTGTATTTACCGTTGATTCCGGTGACGGTGAAGTATTGTCATTTGTATTATTCATACCGCATGATGTAAGCATTGCGGCAGCCATAAATGATAATAAAATTAATTTTATACCTTTCATTTTTATGCCTCCATTATTTATTAATACAACCTTAGTATTGTCATTATTTTTGATTTTATAAGTTTATTAATAAAAAATTCATATTTTTTTGGGAACAAAAGTGATGTTACTTACGTCTAATAAATTGCAAACAGATAAATGCAAATAATAAAAAAAAGGAGATTATAAAAATGAAAAAAAATCTAATCGCAATAATTGCACTAACAGCAGCACTTGCTGCAAGTACATCTGCTTTTGCAGACACAGTACAAATTTCAGAAGAAGAACTTAATAAGCCTGTTTCGACATATGCACCGGATGCTATGCCGACACCTGAAATTCAAGGCGACATTATGCTTTTGAACGGTGAAGAAACAGACGCAGCAGCACCTGTTGAAACTGCAAGCTATATTTCTGTAGACGTAACAGTTGTAAAAACAGACAGCGACGTTGACGGAATTATCAAAACAACAACAGACGTTAATAACAAGGACGATCAAAACAATACTGTAAATCTAAAGATTACAGATGATACACTTGTATATGACAATTTGGGTAACAAAAAGGCTCTAAGTGATTTGACTGATGGTTCAAAAATTACTGTATTTACAGGCTCATATGAACCGACTCCGCTTATTCTTCCTGTTCAGTACACAGCAAATGTAATTATCATCAACGGTGACAAAGAAGGTAATGTAAATGCAGATACATACCTTGCTGATGAAGAAGGCTATACAAATGCCGCAAATACTTTAAAAATTGCAGCAGCTGACGATACAAAGATTGTTGATAAGGACGAAAAAGAATATAAGGGTGATTTGGATAAGAATGACCTTATCGTATTCTACGGTGTATCAACAAAGAGTATCCCTGCTCAAACAACACCTACAAAGGTTGTAGTTCTTGGTAAAAACGAAATTGCTCTAAAGCAGATTGAAGCTGCAAAAAATGCTACTCCAGCTCCTACAGCTGCACCTGAAGTAACAGAAACTCCGCAAGTAAGCTATGCAGGTCTTGTAAATGTTGTAATCGGTGACAAGAATGTTTCAGATGTATATGCAAAGGATAATACAACAATGGTTCCTCTAAGAGAAGTTGCAGAAGCCGCTGGTTTCACAGTAACTTGGGATGCAGAAAACAGAGCAGTTATTCTTAATGACGGTGTTTACAGTCTAAAGATTGGTGAAAACAGCTATGTTAAGGGTAAAATGATGCCACTAACACTAAGTGCCGCACCTGAAATTGTTAATGATCTAACATATGTTCCTGCTGAATTTTTCGCAGAAGTAACAGAATCAGCTACAGTTGACGGTACATCACTTGTTGTAACAGCTAAATAATTTTTGAAAATATAAAAAAAGATGTTCGCGAGAACATCTTTTTTTGTTTGTATTATCAATTGTTTTTAAAACTAAATGTCATTTGTGCGTTTACTTCGTTTGTTATACTCATTAACGGACCGACTTGTACAGTTATAGGGTTTGCAGTATCATGCAAACTGTATGCACATTCTAATGTGATAGTTCCTCCCGGTTGTACTTCCGCTAATGACGGTTGTGCGTCCATTACATCGGGCATCATTGTAGCTACATTACATTGTATGGAATTTTGAAAAGCATTAGCACTTACAGAAGTAAGGAATGATGCGTTGGCATTACTGTTATTTGTAAAGTTATATGTTACTATAATTGCCGGATTACCCTGAAAATCTGTTGCTGTTTTTGCAGTTACTATTTCAACATCATATTTACCGCTTACGGTTCCTTTGTTTTTCTGTTTAGGCTGTTCCGTAGCAGGAACAGCCGTTGGTTCTGATACTGAATCAGTTGTTGTTTGCTGATTTGATGTTGTACTTTGTGTATTTGCAGTTTGACTGTTTACACAAGAACACAATGATAAAGTTAAAATAATTGAAAATAACAAAATTGTTTTTTTCATAATAAAATCCTTTCTCTCTATATGTATTTTTGCTGCAAATGACGGTTTGCACCCCGCTTCTCCTTTCCGTCAATATTTCCACATATTAAAAAATGCGTGGTATAAAATTCTATACCACGCATAAAAACGAGGCTTAGAATTTGTTACCACACATTTTCTGATATATGAAAAACTTTAATTTTGCAGCGAAAATAACAGTATTTCAATATATAAAGCCTGCGTTTTATACAAACACAAACTGTTATTATATGTACTGCAAAAAAGAATATTCCTAAAATTGAATACTCTAAATAAAGTTATAAAAATGTAAAGTTATATATATCATATAACAGAAAAAATGTGGTATTTTTATTATATCATATTTTGAATATAAATCAACAATTATTTATAGAATATATAGAAAAAAGGTAATTTGAAATAAAATAATATTGACATTGATTAATATTTTTGATAAAATATAAGTAGATAAAAGAGTGACTTAACGGTTGTTCTGCTAAATTTTATGGTTTTTTATGTAGATGAAATTAATCTACCAAAGTCGCCTATTGTATCAGAATGGGCGGCTTTATTTTTTTATCATATACACAAGCAAAAATACAATTACTAAGGCAAATGTAAATTCACTCATTATATTTGTTCTTTTCCCGTAAGTCAGAACAACCGCCCGGTCACTCTAATACTACAAGGGATTAAATTGCTAATCCACTAAAAATTATAACATATGATTAATCTTACAGTCAACAATAATACAAATTTGAAATAATATTGAAAACAAAAAGCCCCCAAACAAAGCTATATAGCCAAATTCGGGGACAATTCCTTGGAGCTAACGAGCGGAGTCGAACCGCCGACCTCTTCATTACCAATGAAGTGCTCTGCCTACTGAGCTACGTCAGCATTATTACAATACTGTATAAAATGCGTTACACACATATTTCATCTGTGTTTTAGTAACTATATTATTATATTATACAAAAAAGAGTTTGTCAATACAAAAACATTAAAAAAGGAGATTGAATTTCAATCTCCTTTACATCTTATCACGCATTATTTCTTCAAGTTCATCATAATTAATATTATTATCATCATAAACGCTCAAATCTTTTTGAGATTTATTTTTTGTTTTAAAATCTTCGTGGTCTTTCTTTGCGTCGGCAATATTATGAATATTAAGTTCGTGCCAACGTTTTAAAATTGAGTTGATATATGGAAACGAGAGTTTTGTTGTCTGCATAATGCAATACTCATATGCAAGTTCAACCATATCTTCATCCATCAAAAATTTATCGTGCCACGTTTTTAGATAATTTTCTTCTGTTTTTGAAAGGTTTCTGTTTTCAATACCGAAAAGCTTTCTGATTTTATATGCGTAGCCGTTTTTCTCTTTTTCGGCTGTTATGAATTTATCGGCAGCGTCTATAGTAAATATACCGTTTTTATTCCACGATATAGCTACTTTTTCGATATAGTTCATATTTTTTTTACCGTTTGAAACACAATATTCAAGCAATATTGTTATCACTTCCGGTGAAAGTTGAAGTTCATCATAAAAATAATAAAGTGTTTCAATTTCACTGTTTGTAAGTGTTTTACCGAGTATTTCCTGTGCAAGTAAGCATAAATCGGCAAGTTCTTTATTTTGAGTCATAGCATTTGAAACTTGGTCTATACTCTTTTTACTTGGACTGCTTTCTGTATTTTGAATAGGCTCGGTTTGTCTTGTGGAAATGCTTACGTTTATATTTTCTTCTTTAGCGGAAAAACTGATATTTCCACTGTCTTTATCATATTTTAAAGCACCTTTTTTATTCCAATAGTCAAATGCATTTATAACATCGCTTTCAAGCAAATTAAGCTGACTTGCAATACTGCTTGCGGACATTTCATATCCGTAAACCGCAAGAGACAGTGCAAGCAGGTATACTTTAACATAAGCACCGTTTGCCTCAGGCATATAATTTTCTATAAAATCCACCGATACGGGGATATAATCAATATTACAACTAAATTTAAGCATAACTAAAAATCTCTCCATATAAGTTATTTGGGCTGATGAAAAACTGTCGCCAGCCTTATTTATATATTATATATCAGTTTGGGTCAAAATGCAAAGATTTATGAAAAAAATTCTAAAATAATACGGTATGCCTCTTGACATACCGTATTATTTGTGATAATATAATAAACTGTATCTTAGACTTAAAATCGGGATACTATCCAATAAATTTCACATTATCATTGTATGTATTATAGCACGAATATATACAAAATGCAACCCCAATTTTTTGGAGAGAAATTTAGGATAAAAGGAAAAATACTTAAACTACTATTATGATGATGAGGTGATTTAAGAAAATGGTGCATGAAGTAGAAGTAGGAAAAAATGTGCGTCTAAGCTATTCAAAAATTAAAGAAGTTTTGGATATGCCTAATCTTATAGAGGTACAGAAAGACTCCTATAAGTGGTTTCTTGAAGAAGGTCTGAAGGAAATATTCCACGATATTTCTCCTATAACAGATCACGCCGGTAAGCTTGTACTTGAATTTTTTGATTACAGATTAGATTACAATTCAAAGTACAGCGTTGAAGAATGTAAGGAAAGGGATACAAAGTATGCCGCTCCTTTGAGAGTAAGCGTAAGACTTATCAACACTGAAACAGGCGAAATTAAGGAACAGGAAATATTTATGGGTGATTTCCCTCTAATGACAGAGCAGGGAACATTCGTTATTAACGGTGCTGAACGTGTAATTGTCAGCCAGCTTGTACGTTCACCGGGTATTTATTACGAATTTGAACGTGATAAGACAGGTAAACCGCTTTACAGTTCAACAGTTATTCCTTACAGAGGTGCATGGCTTGAATATGAAACAGATTCAAACGATGTTTTCTCGGTAAGAATAGACAGAACAAGAAAACTGCCGGTAACAGTTCTTTTAAGAGCAATGGGACTTGGTTCAAATGCCGAAATACTTGACGTATTCGGTGAGGATATAAGACTTCTTGCAACATTTGAAAAAGATACTACGGAATCAAGAGAAGAAGGACTTCTTGAAATTTATAAAAGACTTCGTCCGGGTGAACCTCTTAACGTAGAAAATGCAGAATCACTTATAATGAATATGTTCTTTGATCCGAGAAGATATGATCTTGCCAAGGTCGGAAGATATAAATTTAATAAAAAGCTTGCTATTTCGGCAAGAATTAAAGGCAGAACACTTGCAGAACCTGTTGCAGACCCGAGAACAGGCGAAATAATCGCTAATGAGGGTGATGCAATAAGTGCGGATTTGGCTATGCAAATCGAAAGAGCAGGTGTAAATCAGGTTGAATTGCTTGTTGAAGGTAAAAAGGTAAGAGTATTCTCTAACAATATGGTTTACCTTGACGAGTATGTTGACTTTGAAGTTGAAGATTTTCCTGTTAAAAAGGTTAGAAAAGCAATTATTGAAGAAATACTTGAAAATGCCGAAACAGAAGATGAAATTAAGGAACAGCTATGGGCAAGAATTGATGAACTTGCTCCTAAGCATATAATTATCGACGATATGTTTGCGTCTGTAAACTATTGTCTAAATCTTGCTAACGGCATAGGTAATGTGGATGATATCGACCACCTTGGAAACAGACGTGTTCGTTGTGTCGGTGAACTTCTTCAAAACCAATTCAGAATTGGTCTTGCTCGTATGGAAAGAACAGTAAGAGAAAGAATGTCAACACAGGAACTTGAAATTATAACACCTACATCATTAATTAATATAAGACCGATAATCGCGACAATAAACGAATTTTTCGGTTCATCACAGTTGTCACAGTTCATGGACCAGAACAACCCTCTTGCCGAACTTCGTCATAAGAGAAGAATTTCAGCACTTGGTCCGGGCGGTCTTTCAAGAGAAAGAGCCGGATTTGAAGTTCGTGATATTCACTATTCTCACTACGGCAGAATGTGTCCTATCGAAACTCCTGAAGGTCCTAACATCGGTTTGATTACATCACTTGCAACATTTGCAAAGATTAATCAATACGGATTTATTGAGGCACCTTACAGAAAAGTTGATAAGGAAACAGGTCGTGTAACAGATGAAATCGTTTATATGACAGCCGATACCGAAGATGAATTTGTAATCGCACAGGCGAACGAACCTCTTGATGAGGAAGGACGTTTTATAGATAAAAAGGTTTCTGCCCGTTACAGAGATGAAATCTTGGAAGTACCGGGTTCAAGAATTGACTATATGGATATTTCACCGAGACAGCTTGTATCGGTTGTTACGGCTTGTATCCCATTCCTTGAAAACGATGACGCTAACAGAGCACTTATGGGTTCTAACATGCAGTGTCAGGCAGTGCCTCTTTTGACAACGGATTCTCCTATCGTCGGTACAGGTATCGAACATAAGATAGCTAAAGACTCCGGTAGTGCCGTACTTACAAAGGAAGACGGTGTAGTTGAAAAAGTTGCCGCAGACCAAATCGTAATTAAGGGTGACAGCGGTATCAGACATACGCACAAACTTATTAAGTTTGCACGTTCAAACCAAAGCTGTTGTATCAACTACAGACCTATCGTTAAAGAGGGCGAAAGAGTTAAGAGAAACGACATAATCGCCGACGGTCCTGCTATGGATAACGGTGAACTTGCACTTGGTAAGAATATTCTTATCGGATTTATGACTTGGGAAGGTTATAACTACGAGGACGCTGTTCTTATCAGTGAAGAACTTGTTAAAAATGATGTGTTCACATCAATTCACGTTGAAGAATATGAATGTGAAGCACGTGATACAAAACTTGGCCCTGAAGAAATTACAAGAGATATTCCTAACGTATCGGAAGATACTCTAAAGGACCTTGACGAACAGGGTATTATCAGAATCGGTGCGGAAGTACACGCAGGTGATATTCTTGTCGGTAAAGTTACACCAAAGGGTGAAACAGAGCTTACAGCAGAAGAAAGACTTCTTCGTGCAATTTTCGGTGAAAAGGCAAGAGAAGTAAGAGATACATCACTTCGTGTTCCACACGGTGAACAGGGTATAATTATAGATGTTAAGAAGTTCACAAGAGAAAACGGCGATGAATTGTCACCGGGCGTAAATGAAGTTGTACGTTGTGTTATCGCTCAAAAGAGAAAGATTTCTGTCGGCGATAAGATGGCAGGCCGTCATGGTAATAAGGGTGTCGTTTCAAGAGTATTGCCGCAGGAAGATATGCCATTCCTTGAAGACGGTACACCACTACAAATCGTTCTTAACCCTTTGGGCGTGCCTTCTCGTATGAATATCGGTCAGGTGCTTGAAATGCACTTGGGTTACGCATACAGATGTCTAAGCTTAAAGACTCGTGAACAGCTTGAAAATACAATTATTGACGATAATTTCAGACAAAATATAATTGACGCTAAGTCAAAGGCAAGAGAAGGAAGATTTATTAAACTTGCAACTCCTGTATTTGACGGTGCACAGGACGAAGATATAAAACTTGCATTTAAAGAAGCAGGTTTAAGACCTGACTTTAAGTCAGTCGTATATGACGGACGTACGGGTGAAAAGTTTGATAACCCTGTTACAGTCGGCGTCATGTATTACTTGAAACTTCACCATCTTGTTGATGATAAGATTCACGCACGTTCAACAGGTCCTTACTCACTTGTTACTCAACAGCCTTTGGGCGGTAAAGCTCAGTTCGGCGGTCAGCGTTTCGGTGAAATGGAAGTTTGGGCTTTGGAGGCTTACGGTGCCGCTTATACATTGCAGGAAATGTTGACAGTTAAATCTGACGATATTGTCGGTCGTGTTAAGACATATGAGGCAATTGTTAAGGGTGAAAATATTCCTAAGTCAGGTATTCCTGAATCATTTAAGGTACTTGTTAAGGAACTTCAGTCACTTGCACTTGATATTAAGATTCTTAATCATAATATGGAAGAAATCGACCTTGACGCATCATTTGAAGATGAGGACGAAGGTGTTGTAAGCGAAGAACTTGTACAAACAATGGAGGACAAGGACGGAATTACAGATACTTTTGATGAAGATGATCTTAATGATGCAAGTATGGTTTTGGATGATTCAGACGAAGATGATTTCGGCGATGATGATTCTGATGATATTGATTTCGGCGATGACGACGAAATATAATCATGACGTGTGAATAGACTATGGAGGTTTTTAGATGTTAGAATTTAACAGCTTTGAGGCAATTAAAATCGGTTTAGCTTCTCCCGAGACAATACTAAGTTGGTCACACGGTGAAGTTTTAAAGCCTGAAACCATAAACTACCGTACTCTTAAGCCTGAAAAGGACGGATTATTCTGTGAAAAGATTTTCGGTCCTACAAAGGATTGGGAGTGTCACTGTGGTAAATATAAGAAAATCAGATTTAAAGGAAAGGTCTGCGAACGCTGCGGAGTTGAAGTAACAAAAGCAAAAGTAAGACGTGAAAGAATGGGACATATTGCTCTTGCAACTCCTGTTTCACATATTTGGTATTTCAAAGGTGTTCCGTCATCAATGGGACTTATCATTGACCTTTCTCCAAGACAGCTTGAAAAGGTACTTTACTTTGCATCATATATTGTAACTGATCCGGGTACTTCAAACCTTATGCAAAATCAGATTCTTTCAGAGGCTGAATATCGTGAGGCATATGAAAAGTACGGCGATAAGTTCAAAGCAGGTATGGGTGCAGAGGCTATCAAGACTTTGCTTGAAAGAATTGATCTTGAAGAACTTTCAAGAGAATTAAAGGAAGAGCTTGATGCTACACAAGGACAAAAGAAAGCAAGAATTATTAAAAGACTTGAAATTGTAGAAGCATTCAGACTTTCGGGTAACAGACCTGAATGGATGATTATGACTGTTATTCCGGTAATTCCGCCGGAACTTAGACCTATGGTACAGCTTGACGGCGGACGTTTTGCAACGTCTGACCTTAACGACCTTTACAGACGAGTTATAAACAGAAACAATCGTTTAAAAAGACTTCTTGAACTTGGCGCTCCTGATATTATTATCAGAAACGAAAAACGTATGTTACAAGAGGCTGTTGACGCACTTATCAATAACGGTCGTCGCGGAAGAACTGTAACAGGACCGGGTAACAGACCGCTAAAATCACTTTCGGATATGCTTAAAGGTAAGCAGGGACGTTTCCGTCAAAACTTGCTTGGT
>OKSA01000968.1_pt1 | contig 27233 bp, 38 predicted proteins | sample 1601181 | NCBI WGS metagenome assembly OKSA01 (sample SAMEA3541538, study PRJEB24748) | human gut metagenome | biome: human gut; feature: human-associated habitat; material: faeces | place: China | collected 2012
AGAATACCACCCGCAACTCCAATGGCAACATGCGCAAGAAGCAGTCTGAGTACGCTTCTCAGCTGAAGGAAAAGCAGAAGGTCAAGTTCATCTACGGCGTTCTGGAAAAGCAGTTCCACAATGCTTACCTGCGTGCTGAGGCAATGCCCGGCAAGACCGGTGAGAACCTGCTCCAGCTCATGGAGCGCCGCCTGGACAACGTCGTGTTCCGCCTGGGCTTTGCTCAGACCCGCCGCGACGCCCGCCAGCTGGTGAGCCACGCTCACTTCACCGTCAATGGCAAGAAGGTCAACATCCCCTCTTACCAGATCAAGGCCGGTGACGTGATCGAGGTCCGTGAGTCCAGCCGTTCTTCTGCGAAGTTCGCAAAGCTGACTGGCCCTGAGGCTCCCGTCGTGGCTCTGCCTTCCTGGCTGGACCGCGAGGCCGGCACCCTGAAGGGCGTCGTCACCAAGCTCCCTGAGCGCAGCGACATCGACTACGAAGTTGCAGAGCACCTCATCGTCGAGCTGTACTCCAAGTAATCCATTAAGAAGGACACGCCTTCCGGATGGATGGCAGTCTTTCGCATTCTTTTCTTTGAAAGAATTTAATAATGGGCCGACGGCAACGTCGGTTTGACAAGGAGGGCATAGATATGATGGAGATTGAACGTCCCAAAATCGAAACGGCAAGCCTGTCCCCGGACGGCCGCTACGGCAAATTCGTGGCAGAACCGCTGGAGCGTGGCTTTGGCATCACACTGGGCAATAGCCTGCGTCGTGTGCTTCTTTCCTCTCTGCCCGGTGTCGCCGTGACCAGCGTCAAGATCGACGGCGTGGTCCACGAGTTCTCCACCATTGAGGGCGCCGAAGTGTACCCACGAAGCGCGCGGTACGACGCATTCTCCGCCCAGGTCTCTTGACACCAGGAATACACGCCCACCCAATGCCAAAGCTGATTATGGGCACTGTTGTGATCGGTCGTGTTGAGGTTGGTGTCCAGGTCAGAGGAAACCGGGGCAGGGAGTCCGGTGATGACTTCCTCGCGGGTGATGAACCTGTCCCACTCGTTATTGGTAGGTGTTCCTCCGGCATACCAGTCGTTATTCCGCCGGTTGCTGCCTCCGGTGAGGAGGCGGCACTTGTACTTTGTCCCGTCGATGGTGATGGTCTTTCCGGTGACATAGCCCTGCCCGTTCAAGTCATCCCACGAGACGTTGACCAGAATGACGCGGTCGCAAATGAGGAGGGTTTTGTCCCCGTCCTTGATCTTGACCCATTGGAGCTTGTTCGCGTCCGCGCTGGGAGTGTCTCCGAAGGTGTAGTTCGCCATGCTGCCGGACATCTGTGGGATGTCTCCGTAGCCGCTGTTCCCGCCTGCGGAGTCGTCAGGCCGCCACGGCTTTGTGGGCCGCTTGAGAATTGCGCCGTTGTTGTAGAATCCGCCGAGCTTGACGGTTCCGAGATATTGCGCCATAAGGGATCTCTCCTTCCGTTTTGATAAAGCGGTAGGGCGCGAATATCTTCTTCGCGAGATTGTAGGCACTGGCCCACCGGGCGAACCCGATCCACGAGTTGACCGCCTGGACGACCGCCGCCCGCGTGATCTTGCCTTCCCTCATCTTCCGAACCATCGCTTTGATACGCCGCTTCTCTCGCCGTTTGGACTCGGTGCGGAGCATCATGTGGGTAGCTCGGATTTTGAAGCCGTAGGCGTTCACGCCCTGCCGCATGTAGAAAACCTTTGTCTTTTTGTTGGTGTCAAGGTGTAACCTCACGCGGAGGAACTCCTTGATCTTTGCCAGCCACTCCCGGGCGATCTCTTTGCTCGGCGCAACGATGACGACGTCGTCCATGTACCGGGTGTAGAGCTTCGCCCCGAGGAAGCGGACACAAAATTGATCGAGCTCGTTGAGGTAGATGTTCGCGAAGTCCTGGGAGCTGACATTCCCGAGTGGGATGCCTCGCTCTCCCTCCGGCGAGCTATCAATCACTTTGCAAAGAAGCCGGTAAAACCGAAGGAGATCCCCGTACATGTCGGGGCGCTTCTTCTTGAGCTTCTTGAACCGCTTCGCAAGGATTTTCTTGAGCAGGTCGCGGTCGATGGAGTAGAAGAACTTCCGGGCGTCTATTTTAATGACGGCCACATCGTCGCCCCATTTCATACGGGCGACCCTCATGTCGTGCTGCACCTTGAGGGCGGCGCGGATCGGGCCTCTCCCGTACTGGCAAGCGAACGATCCGTCGATGAACACGGGCCGGAAGATGTTTTGCAGCTCCTCATGGATGACGAGCTGCACCACCTTGTCGCGGAGTCCAGGGATTGAGAGATCTCTCCGTTTGGGCTCCGTTATGACCGTAGAATGATACGGCCCCGGGGTGTACTTCGAGTTCTTGAGCTCTCGCCATAGGTCGACATTGTTCTTCTCTCGTAGGAGGTCATACTTGACGGCCTCCCGAGTGTACTTCCTTTGCCCGCGCGTCGCTTTCCTGTAGCCTTCCTTGAGGTTCTCGTAGTCGATTACTTTCTCATACGGAGAGGCCGGAAGTGGAGGAGGGACGACCGGGCGCTTTATATTGTGAATGGTCTTTACAAAAAAGGGGAATTTCGTCATCGTGGCATCCTTTCCTTTTCAGAAACGGCTTGGCACCTATGACGCGGGTTTTTACCCACATTGCAGACTCACCCCCAGCCTCCCAATACGAGAGGGCGGGCCGGGCGCTCGTCACTGTTTTTACGCCGTCAGAGACAAGGCGAAGGATTACCTCTCCCTTGAAGTATAACAAGGACACGCACTCGAAGCCGTAGCCGCGAATGACGTAATAACCTACAAGGCGGGGCGGAAACCGACGTTCACGTTCCGATTGCCGGACGAGTTGTTGTTCCAGTTGCGGGCCGAATTGTACCCACGAATCGCGCGGTTCGACGCCATACAGAGATAACCCTAAGTAGGTGCGGTTTACTTTTTTATCGGTTGTTGATGAAGTGCTTTTGCAAGCCTCCAATTATGCGCCCCAGTTCGTTGAGTTTCGTTTGCAGCTCGTGGACTTTCTTCTCGGTGATGTACTTCTGCGTCCGGGCGACTCCAAACAGCACAAGGAGGAGCGTCTTCTCGGCGTCCGCCTCGTCCAGCCATTCGAGCCGCTTCTTGACGACGGTGAGGTTGTTCGCCATGACCGCCGCGCGGATCAGCCGGAAGCATGATTGCTTGATCTCCTGCGACAAACTAAACTTTTCGGCCTGGGGGAAGTTCTTGAGCAAGGGGTAGACATCCCGTTCGAGTAGGATTTCAGCCTTCTTTTGAAGTATTGACGGTTCCAATGTAGCAGCACCTCGCATTTCTAATGCGGGCGATCTCGGTGATGTCCCCGAAGAACTCGAAGCCGTAGTCGGTGAGCTTTACCTTTGCGGGCTCCCCTGTGATGGAGCTGTGTCCCTCAATAACAAGGACGTCCTTCCCTTCGAGAGTGAGACCGCTCGCGGTCATAAGGACGAGCTCGTTGTCCGAGAGTTCTCGACACCTTTCACATACCGGGCAAAGCTCGCCGAAAAAGTTCCCGAGTATGCAGCTTGTTTCTTTGAGGGTGCAAGCGACCCTATACATAGAGCTTTCTCGCCACGGGGTCATAGATGCCGGAGGTGATCGCGACGGAGTTCACGGAGTCAAAATTGATGAGAAAGACGTTGTTCGTCATGTTGTTGAGGGTGGCGTCTTTCAGCACTTTGATCTCTTTCTGCGCGTCGGCGATCTGGGCCTCGTGGAGAATGACGGCTTCGCGGTTCTCGAAGATGCCGTCGTCCATGTGGTTCATGTTCGTCTGACTAATCGGCGTTCCTTCCTGGATGACCTCGCCCGTCTCGACATCTTCGACGTGGTCGAGCCATCCGATTTTTTGATAGCTATTCACTTTCGATCTGTACCTCCGTTTCTTTTTCAATGATGGTGTATTTGAAGGCCACATAAAGACCCTTGCTCGGCGGTTTCTCGAACTCCCGGTCGGACTGTGCGACGATGTCTCCGTCCGTGTCTACGAGCTGCACGTTCGCCACGTTTCCGGTGACGGTGTCGTCGAAATAGATATAGATCTTCACGGTGTCCGCCGTGACGAACTTGCGGAACGGCTCGACCGTCTTCGGCGCTCCGTTCAGCGTATAGGCCGCGTGGTCAATCGAGTCGGCGAAGCGCCGCCCGATTTTCTCAATCCCGACCGATGTGATTGTCTTCGGCATGGTTTTCTCCTCCTTCCGTCATAAATGTCATCCCGGAGCAGCGAAGCACCGGAGAGCAAACGGGGTAGATCTTTGCGCCGGTGCTTGCCTTCGAGCCCACCTCCATATTAGAGGAGAGGCCCTCATACATAACAAAGGCGCACGGTTGATAGAACTTTTCGGAGGCCGCGATCGTTCCCACCTTCGGGAACTCGACCTCGCCGGAGCCCGGAGAGCTGCTCGCGTGAACTTCGGACGCCAGAAGGTGCCCGACACTGACCAACCGGGGCCAGACGCCGCAAACAACTTCCCCGCAACGCGGATACCTCGAGAAGCCGGAAAAGGTCTTCGAGTGGATCTCAATGCCTCCCCCGGACTCCGCTCCGTATGCAGGTTTTGAGCTGCCTTCCTTGACCTTCCGAACCTCGGCGTCAATGACTGCGAGGTTGTTAACGCCGCTTTGCTTCGAGCCCTTGAGGAATACGATGAACTCGGCCCACCTCTCGGGGTCTTGATAGGAGAACGGCTCGATCGTGCTCTGTTCGTATCCGAGAGAGGTCAACGCATAGAGGATGCCGTTCTTTGTTCCGCCCCATTCAGAGATGATCCCCTTCATGGATAGGCGGGCCCGATAGTTTTCAACGCTCTCGCCCTCAAGCCTCGGCATGTCCCGATCCTGTCCGTGTACCGGAAGCATGACCGGGCTCGCGGTCGCGACATTGAGCTCATCCCGAAGCCGGAAGGCGTCTTTCTTCATGCCGTCGAAAATGCGTCCGATGACCTTGAAGAAGATGAAGAACTGATTCGCCGCCCGCTTCCCTCGTTTCAACGGGGCAAAGAGAAGCTCGAACATATACGCGCCGAAGGTGTCGAACCGTTTCATCCGATCACTCCCTTCTCACTGTCACAGAGACGGAGCCGAGAGTGATGACCTTGTCCTTCTCGAGCACCACGTCCTCGGCGGGGGTGATGATCTCCGCGTTCGTGGCGGCGCTGTAGTTGCTGCGGATTGCGAAGTTGATGTCAGAGCGCCGGAGCTCGTTGAACCTCCGGCCCTTTCGGACGGCGAGCAGCTCGGCAAGGATCGCGGAGATCCTGTTCTTGATGTCCTCGTCCTCCGACACGTCAGAGGTCGAGACCGTGACCTCGATGTCCTGGGAAACCGTTGTAGAAGACTTCACAAGAACATTATCGTATGGCCCGGCAATCTTGTCAACAGCATCCCGAACTTCGTCGAGAAGTCCTTCCGTCGCCTCTCCCGCCGTCCCTGTTACAATCACGTCGACCGTCCCTTGCCCTCTCGGGTGGTCACAGTCAGCCTGTGCAAATAGGACGCCCTGGACGGCCTCCGCTGCATTGATGAACGTGTCCTCAATAGACCGGGCCGCGAGCTCCGACCAGGATCGGAGCGCCCGCGTTCGGAGCCCCTCGTCGTCCTCGGTGTCGCTTCCTTCCCGGACGATCCAGTCCTCGCCGTTTGAGATGCCGTCGATCCCATTGAGGAACGTGAGGCTCCGGGTGATCTGTCCTTCCGGCACATTGTACCGAGAGCCCTCTTTCTCCGCTTCTACCAGGACATCCACCGACCGGCTCCCTTTTTGCAGAACCGCCGCCTCTATGGCAAAGAAGCGAAGCTCCTCTCCATTGATGTCCTTTTGCGTCTTGAAGATGTGGCCCTTCTCGATCTTCACGGCCTCGCCCTGGTCGTTCATCCTGGACAGTGTGACGAGTCCCTGCGCCTTCTGGGCCTTCTTGCGCTTCTTCCCGTAGTCTGCCGCCTTAATGTCGAGCCATGCGCCGGTGGAGTGTGTGAGGGTCATATTGTTCAGAATGGCCCGTAGTAACTCCGTGAACTCGATCTTAATGCGGAGGACTATCAAGAGCAGCGTATAGAAGACGCCGCCCGAATGGAAGTTCGTGATTGCGAAGCCTTCTTCTTTCAGCTCGGCGATCTTCTCCTCTTTGAGCGTTTCAAGCTCGGGAACCGGGAGAACTTCGTCGAGTATTGCTTTGTCGATCATGTTGTTATCACCTCCACGCCGACCGCACTAATGACGACATTGAGCTCCCGAGGCTCCTCCTCGTCCGCAAACTGGAAGGAGCAGCGGAGCCGGAAGGTGTCGTCCGAAAATCCGACGTCGATCTCTATGCTCTCGGGCACGATGACCTCCCGCTTTTGAAGGCCCAGCCGCGCCCGCTGCGCGATTTCAAGCCGCACAAGATCGTCGTCTTCGGATTGAATGAAGTCGTATAGCCCCCAGCCGAACGAAGCGTCATAAAAGAGATCCCCGGGCTGTGTGAGCGCTTCGAGGATGATGTTCTGATATAGACATTCAAGCCCCGAACAGAGGGGCGCGTCTCCGTCTGCCGCTTGCGTGAGGGCCCATTCATCATTGAGTCGGATGTCGGTGTCGTGTAACCCTGTCATAGCTGCACCTCCCCAATGATCGCCGGGCTGTCCCCGTATGCCATCGCAACGGCCACGAAGGCCCCGGCCTTATATTGTCCTTTGGATCTGACGCCAGGGAGAGGAGGGAAGCTCTCGTCCTCGTTCCCCCAGCGATCGACGACGGTGAGGGTGTATTTGTTCCAATGCGCCGTTATGTGGCCCTTGAAGCTGCTCCCGGTCTCGTCGTTATGAATGACAAGATCCTCGAGATCGAACGTCTCGCCGAGCTGCGTCGCCTTGCTGACGGTGGCGTAGACCACGGCGGGGCTCTTTGCGTGGGGGTACTCCTGCGCGATGATCTTCCTCGCGACCGCCCTCATCATCTGCTCAAGCATTTCCCGCCCCTCCTTTCTTAGAAATAAATCTTCGTGCGGATGAAGCCGTTCTCGCTGGTAGACGAGACGACCTTCGAGACCTCGAACTCTCCGTTCACTTTAGGGTGCTTCACGCTGATTTTGTGGGAGTGTCGGACAAAGGGGGCCGAGACCGTCTCGAGCTCCCACGAGCCGCCGCTCCTGGTGAGAGCGATGATGTTGACGCCATACTCGAAGATGTAGGTCTTGTCCTGCTCCGGCTTCTCTCCCCAATAGAACACGCCCCCAGAGAAGAAAAACGGCTGTTTGATGTTCCATGCTGCATGTACGGCATTGATCGCCTCGATGACGTTCATCTGCCGAATGGGAAGCCGTTTCCGTTCCGGGTATCCCTTGGAGGAGAGCTTCATCTTCGAGAGCCCGGCCTTCCCGAGAAAGTAGGCGATCATCTCCTGCGGAGTTGTGTCGAGGAATGTGTTGTTGATCTGCGTCTCCTCGAGGAGAAGCATCTCGTCCTTGAGAGTCACTTCGTCGGTGAAGCCTCCTCCGTTGTACGGCTTGGAGACGTAGCCGGTGAAGACCTCCTCAAAGACATTGTTATACCCGAGCTCAATCGCTGCCGGGTCTTTCCGGGCGAGTGAGATCTTCGGTTGAAACTGCTCCGTGAAGCGGATCTTCGCCCAATCAAAATAAGAAGACTTCGAGGAGTAGACCTCGATCTCTATGCCCTTGTCGAAGGTATAGGGGCCAGCGCGAGCCGCGATTTGTGGGTAGAATAATTCGAGCGTTTCCATCCTGTTCCTCCTCTCGGGTTAGTATGGCATCTGTGAGATCTTGTCGAGAGCTGCCGCCGTGCTTGCATCGTCGACGGCTGGGGACTTCCCTCGGCTCGTCTGCAAGTATTTATGATAGCCAGAAGACAAGGCCGTTTGCTGCTGGGTTCTGCCGGAGCTCCCGCCAGAGGAGCCGCCGCCGGACGAAGATCTCGACGAGCTGCTCGTCGTCTGTATGGTCTGCGGGACGTACTCCCAGAACTCAAGGGAGACAGTGAGCTGCTCCTTCTTGTTCTCCATTTTGTGAGTGAGCCCCTTGAATAGAACCTTGTCGACACCGTGCGCTGCCGTGTCTTCGCTGACAATAGAGATCGGCTTCGGGACTGACTGGCCGGGCGTTCGGAAGATCGCCCGAAGCGTCTCGAGCCGCTGGTACTTCGTTTGCGTTGGTGTGTCGTCGAGAATGAGTTCGATATTGACCTTCGCGTCCTCGTAGCCCGTCGCCTGTTTGGGCTTTGTGGCGCTGCCCTCGACCTCTTGCTCGTCGATCTGGGCCGACTCCTTGACCTCGATACTCTTAACAAGGCCAGGGAGGACGACCCCGTTCACCTTGACGATCTGGTCTTCGGTGTAAATCATTGTCGTCTCTCCCTCCTTGTTATGCTGGTGCCGGTTCGGCGTCCTGATCGTCTGTGGGTTCCTCGCTGCCGTTGGCCTCGGCGTAGTCCTCGACCTCCTTGAGCATCGCGAGGAGCTGCTCGAGGTCTTTGACCTTCTTGAGGTCGACCGGAATGAGCAGCTTTTGAATGATGACTTGCTTGCCGGAGCTGCCCTCGCCGGAGCCTCCGATCTCGGAGCCTTCCTTCTTGCCGCCTCCGCTTGTGAGGTCGACCTTCTGGACGGGCTCGCGTTCAAAGGTTGCCTTCGCGCCGTCGAGCCCCTTCTCGATTGCCTGGGCGGGTGCATCCTGCGCCAGCTCGAGGCCGTGGGCGTAGGTTGTCATCGTGCGTTGTCCCGAGAGGGTCAGCGTCGAGAGGGGGCCTTCTTTCGCGTCGGAGAAGGGAAGCATATTTCGGATGCGCTGCAAGCCGCCCTTTACCGCGTCGACCGCGCCAGTGAACGCCGATTTGATACCGTTCGCGAATGTGGTGACGACGCGCTTGCCCGACTCAAAGAACCACGTCACGGCTCCTGTGACCGTGTTCTTGATCGCGGTGATTCCATTCGAGAACGCCGTCTTGACGGCTGTGAACCGTTCGGACACGCCCGAGGCCATGTTCGTCACGAAGCCGACAAACTTGTCACGGATCGCCGAGAGCCGCCCGCCGGTGAGATTATCCAGGAAGGTAAAGCCCGCCGTATAGATGCCCTTGACGCCCTCGACCGCTGCCGCTGCTGCACCACGGATTCCCCCGCCGTGCGCCTCGTATGCGGATCGCATGTTGTCGAGGTTCTGGGAGACCGTCGCCTTCGCTGCGTTCATGACGGAGCCGATGACGTTGCCGATGCCGGAGAAGATCGCCGACGCGACCTCAAGAGCTGCGCCGAGCTTCTCCTTGAAAAAGTCGATGATTGCGTTGACCGCGTTTCGGAACCACTCGCACTTGTTGTAGAGCAGCACCAGGGCCGCGATGAGGGCCACGATGCCGATCACGATCCAGGTGACAGGGTTCGCCAGGAGTGCCGCTGTAAAGCTCCACACGCTCGATATGAGCGGTGTGAGCGCTCCCTTCGCTAACAGGAACCCGGCCTTGAGGAGCTTGAACCCGGAGATTACCTTCGTGATAATCAAGCCCACGCCGGAGACAACGGCGATGACCGTGCCCGCTATGGTGAGGAAGCCGCCGATCGCCAGGACGACGAGCATGATGACCCGGACGAGCTCCTGGTTCTCCTCGACCCACGAGCCGACCTTTGTGAGCACCTGCTCGCCGGTCGACATGAGATCGTTGATTGTCGGGAGTAAGCTATTCCCGATCGACTCCTTCACGTTCTGGATGCGCTGCGCGAGCCGTTCAAACCGTTCGGGCTCCGTTTCGTTGATTGCGTTCGCCATCTCCGTGGCGACGCCGGTGCCGGAGCCGAGGGCGTCGTACATGGTGAGGATGTTCCCTTGCAGGTCTCCGCACTTGTTGTAGAGCAGGTCGATGAGGTCGACGGCCTCGTCCGTTCCGAAGGCTTCGGCGATCTCCTGCTTCTCCATCGCGTCGATGGTCTCGCCGTATTTGCCCCGGAGCTGGTCGAGGATCTCCGGCATACTCTTTAGTTGGTTGTTGGCGTCCAGGAATGACAAGCCCAGGGCGTCGCCGCCCTTCGCTGCCGCGCCCAGGAACGCCGCGTACTTCGTGCCCGCCTCCGAGCCGCTCATGGTGCCTTGCAGCATACCGAGGATGGTGAGCTGCTCCTCAAGGGGGACGTTTGCGTTTGTTGCCGACGCGCCCAGGCTCTCGATGCTCGAGGCCATTTCCGAGCCCGTCGTCTTGAACTGCTGCACCGACTTCGCGATACCCGCCGAGAACATCTCGCCGAACTCGATGTCGCTCATGTCGTCGTAGTAGTTCTTATAGATGCCGTAGCCCGTGGCAAACAATGACGTCATCTCGCCGACCGTCGACTTTGTGGCCTTTGCCGTTAGGCCCGCGAGACTGGTGAACTCCGCGACGCCCTCGTCCGAGAGCGTCGCGATGCCGCTCTTGATGTCGTAGGCTGCCGCGATGAAGTCGGCCTTCGTCGTTCCGGCCCATTGGTCGGAGAACTGCCGGGCGGCGTCTTCCACGACGCCGAGATCCTTCACACCCAGGGAGGCGAGCTCGCCGATCGCTCTCCGGGTTTCAAATGTAGCCTCGACCGGGGACAGCACCGCCCCCGTGATCTGCGAGCCGACCTCCTGCATGACGGCCCCCGTCTTTGCCATATTGCCGAGCGCTGCGTTTGCTTTTTGCAGCTTTGAGACGGTGCCGTTGACGCTTGATGTGACTCCGGCCATAGGCCCGGTGAGGTTGTCGATCATGTTCATTATGAGGGACAGCCGGAACACGGACTCTAAGCTCATGCTTTGCCTTTCACCTCCTAACAAAACGATGGAGGCGACCTTGTGCTCTTAAAAGAGGCGACCGATGCCGCCCGGCTAATCCGACGCGAACACGTCCGCGATCGCCTGGGCGACGATCCTCTCCTCGAGCTCCTGGATATACCTCGCTTTCGCGACGTACCGGAGGAACTCATCGAGGCCGATCTCCTCAATGTCGAAGTCCTCTAAAAGAGCCGGAGGGAGGAAGCGGTAGATTTCCAGGAGACCGGACTCCACCACGTTCCCCTTCACCTCCGAGAGCTGCCCTTTTAGAGCATCTTCAAATTTGTCTGTTTGGAGAGGCCCAGCATCCCGAGCAGCTTCTCACCGATGGAGAGCGCCAGGGCCGGGAACTCCTCAAGGTTCGCCTCGAGAGACGCCCGGCTCTCCTCGACCACGTTGTCAAAGAGGAACACCTTGAGCGCCTTCGTCGCGCCCTGGGCGGTGGTCTTAACATATCTGTCATAGCTCGCCGTGGAGGGGCGCTTGAAGAAGAACTCGACATTCTTCTCGGTCTCGTCATCGACCTCAATCGTCGCGCCGACGCGGTAGACCTTGCCGTATTTCTCCTTGAGCTCCTCCGTCTGGGACTTCTGCGCGGTGTCTTTCTTGATTTCTTCCATGGTTTCGTGTCCTCCTATTCTCGATTATCTTGAGATGGTTTTTACTTCGTGGGCTCGACGCCGTCCTCCACAATGCCGCCGACGATCATGAGGTCGATGTCTACGGTGAGGGACTTGTCGCCCTGTGCTGCCTTGTGGCTGCGCTTGATTGGGACGACCTTCTTCAGCTCGTCGATGCGGGTGCGCTCGCCTTCGTTGGCGTAGGAGACGACCACGGAAGGCCACTCGAGGCCATAGAAGGGGACGCCTTTCGCCTTGCAATAAGCAAGGACGTCGTCGTAGTCATCCCGGAGCATAGACATTTTACCGGACGCTTTATAGTTGCCCTTTCCATAGCCCCGGGGACGGTTGCCCTTGCCGTAGCTTTCTTCCATGTCCTGCTCGTCGTCGTAGCTGATTTCCTGCACGACCAGGACGAGGCCCGGGATCTTGACGTCAACGTCGCCCCAGCTATAGGTCTGACCGTTTACTTTAAGGGACATAGCTCTTTAACCTCCTTCCCTTATTCGCTGGGCTGTGCTCTGCCGAGGTCGACCTCGACCTCGCGTATATAGCCCCGGGAGACATAGCGGATCTTGACCCGCATAGTCTCGTCCTCGAGGATGGTCTCCGCCTGTCCTTCCGGGACGGTGATCTCGGCGGAGCTGATCTCCTTCGCGTCGATCATCCGCTGCAAGGGGACGAACATGAACTTCGCCCGGGTCTCAAGCTCGCCCTGCACGTCCTCGAGGTCGATGTCGTCGTTCAGCAGGAGGAGCCCTTCCTTCCGGGTCTCCCGGATGATCTTGTTCTTGACGCGGACGTCCTCGGCGTAGCGGAAGTCGCTCCCGTCCGGGCTCATCATCTTCGTATGGTAGACATAGAAGTCGTCGAGCCCGTCGTATTCCCGGAATGTCAGATAGCCCGCGAGATCCAGGAGCTCGATGACGGAGTTGTCCATCTCGGCGGGGAGCAGCTCGAGGAGCTTCGTCTTCGGGATGCCGAAGCCCGCCTCCGTTCTGGTCTTGCCGATGGACTCCTGCACTGCTGCCTTTGCGTAGAGGCCGCACACAAGGCCCGCGAGGTTGGTGATCTGGGTCGAGCCGTCCAGCTTGACCAGACGGCCCCAGGCGGTGACGACCTGGATGTCGTAGTTCTTGACCTTCTTCCGCTTGGCCTCCATCTCGAGGGCCCAGTCAGTGAGATCCCCGCCGCCCATCATGTTGTGCTCGTCCTTCTTGTCGCCGGTCGTGGGATACTTGGCCTCGAATACCACGAACACGGGCTTGTGGTAGACGTCGCGGAGCTCGATTTGCGCCTCGCTCACCGCCTGCCAGAGATCGAGGTCACTCTCGCCGACGATGTGGATGAACTCATACTCCTCGGCGAATTTCTGGAGCTTCTTGAACGCCGCCAGGACGTCGCCGTTCGTCATGGTGGGCGCGGTGGTGGTGAAGCTGTAGGAGTCGTTCGCAAGGAACGAGCTCGGCTTCTGGTCTTCCTCGGTCGCCTCGGTGAACTTGAGCTTGAGGCCGGTTCCGGTGATCTCATACTCGCCATTGACGGGGACGGTGATCTCGTCCGTGAAGGTGTTTCCCCCGTCGATTGAGTACACAAAGGCGGCGGCGTTGAGCTGCCCTTGCGCGGTGAACTTAACCACCACGGAGAAGGCGTTCGTCGGAGAGCCGTCGACGGTAACAGAGCCGCCGCCGTCGCCGGTCTTAGAAACGATTCCCAGCTCGCCCGCCGTAGTAGCGGAGACCGGGAGACAGTAAATCCGGGACGCGCCGAACTGCACGGAGTCCATGACAGCGTCAGCCAGAGGAGACAGGCCGAGGCGATCCTTGATTTTGGTCGCGTCCATGTCTCCGGTGATGATGATCGGGGTGTCCGACACAATGGGGGAGACGCCGATCTTGAGGCTCTTACCGTCTCCCGTCGCGGTGGCGAAGCCGAGAAGGCCGTCCGTCACGGTATGCTTAACATCTCGAAGCATTACTTCTTGACCTCCTTCTTCCCGGAGCCGCCCCTCATAGGAGCGTTCTCAAATTTCTTGACCGCCTCGAGGAACTCCTCCTCGGTGACGGCTTTGCCGGGCTTCCAGCCCTGGGCGCTGCATACGCCCGCAAACACGGCCCGCCCGACTTTGTGCTTGCTGCGAAGCTCCCCGACGTCATAGAGCGCCGGGGCCTTCTTGTTCTGTTCCCCCGTTGCGGTGGGGGTCGATGCCGCTTTAGTTGCCATCTGCAATCTCCTTTCCGTCGTTCTTTGCTATGGACTCGACCTCGACGTCCGTGACCTTTGCGAAGTTCGTGTCCCTATAGAGCCCGCCGTCAAACCGTATCCGAATTTGAACGGCGACTTGTGCTTTGAGAATAGAGTCGTCCTTGTCGACCCAATCGGCCCCCTCGACCTCGATCGGAACATAATCGCCGTTGACGTATATGCCCCGATCGAGGCTTGAGAGGAACGCCCCGAACATACTCTCGACGGCCTCGTCGGTGTAGTCTCCGATTATCACAGTGAAGGTGAGAGCCCGGTCGAAGACCTTTCTCCTCTTTTTCTGCGCTCCCTCTTGGTCTCTATATCGTGTTTTGGAGCCGTTTCGGAGAAGGGTCTCAGACTCGAACAGCACCGCGCCGATGTGACTCTCTTGACTCTTTTCGAGACCCTTTTGAGTTGTGTACGGTTTAGACTTTAGGCCCGCCGCCTTGAGCTTTTCGAGGAGGTATTCCTTGCTTTGTTTGTAGAGCATTTAGTCGTCCCTCCCGATGAACTCCTCGGTCGTCGCCTTGATCTCCTGCATGTCCTCGTCCGATAAGCCGAGAAACGGGCGGGCGGGGATGTTGACTTTGACCTGCTTTTTGCTGACCCACTGGCCGCCCACCTGGAAGCGGAGGTTCTTCGCCTTCCGGGCCCGGATGGTGCGCCCCTGGTCTCCAAATTGGTGTGTCGCTGCGTGCTTTGCGTTCGTGCCGACCGCGAACCCCGAAGCGTCCGCCGTCACTTGGATTGAGTTGCGGAGCTGCGAGGAGTCGATGAGGGTCTTCCCCCCGGTGGTCGCCGCCCGGATGGAGGTCTTCCACCTCCTGCCGTCCGGCGCTCGTCCCTCCTTGAAACGCTCAAGGGTGGACTCTCGGACGCCTTCGCCGAGGGCCATGTTGAGGCTCCTTCGGTCTATTTCCGAGTATCGCCGCATTTTTCGGAGGAGTGCGGCGGTCTCTCCTTCAAGGCGGATACTATACACGAACTACATCCCCCTCATCTTCGCCCGCGTGAATAGACGGGGGTTTGACTTTGCCGAAAATCCGGTAGCTGCCGCGCTCGCCGGATCTTCGGTCTCGGTGCCGATCGAGACCTTCCCCTCTGCGACGAGGGTGAGGAACTTGATCGCCGCGTTGTATCGGTTGAGATAGGTCTTTTGGTCGGTGCTCTCGTCGATGCCGATACGGGAAAACAGGTTATAGACCGCGATGTCCTTCGAGAACTTGTTCAGAACCCGAGGGGCCGGGGAGATCGGGACGGTGTACCTCTTAGCGAGATAGCCGTCGATCTCCGCGTCAGCGTCGGCGATCGCCGCTTCGATGAGCGGCTTAACGAGCTCCTCACGCTCGGCGGAGTCTTCGATGAAGGTGTCGCCGATGATCGCGTTGAGGGCGTCGTCCTTGAGCATCTCCCGGACTTCTTCCTTTGTGCTATAGCTCACGGTGCTCCCTCCTTGCTCTCGCTGCCTCGGTTTTACTCGGCGGTGCCGTCGCCGCCGTATGCCATCTGCCAGAAGCCGAAACCGGCGTTGCCGCGATAGTCCGCGCCATAGAGGAAGGTCTTCCGCATGAAGACGTTGTCGTCGGTCTCGGCGGTCTTGGAGACGAACTTCGGCTTCTTGCGCTGCTGCCAAATAAGGGGGCGGATAGGACGGGAAGCGCACAGCAGATACCATGCGGAGTCATGCCCGGCGAGCTGGGGGACGACGAGAGGCTTCGCGGTGCCCTGCATGGTGTTCTTGGTGCCGCTGATGTAGTCGGCGACCAGGATGTCGCGGGCGGCGGCTTCCAGGGCAGGGGGGACGACGAGCAGGTTCGGGACGAGGTTCAGCGCCCGGCCCTTGGAGTTGGTCAAGCTCATCATGGAAGCGCGGGCCGCGATGTAGGACTCCATGGAGAGCTTGGCGGTGGTCTTGTTGGAGATGGTCTTCTTGCCGACCTTGTGGGCGTCAGAGAAAAAGGGCTGTCCGTCGTAGCACTTTTCCGAGAAGCCGCCCGCCAGCAGGGCGAAGATGAGCTCGTCCGGGTGAGCTGCTGCGGACTGGCCGAGCATCTGGACAGAAGGGTTATAAAGGCCGATCTTGTCGTCCTCGATCGCATTGCGGTCGACGCCGACGGTGAGCTCGAAGTCCTTGTTCTTGATGGTGTAGTCGCTCGCGGTGAGGTTCTGGATCTCGCGGTCGCCGATCCACTCCCTCATGCCCGGAATGTCGCCGAGCCATGCGTAGGTTTCCGAGTCCGTAGTGGACGGAGTAATGGTCGCGACCTCGGTGTAGATCGGGGCCACTTCCTCAAACGCCTTGTTAAACAAGGTGTTGAAGCCGACGTAAATCCCTCTAAGGGACTGCTGATTGACAATCATGTTCTGTTTCCTCCTTGTCAGTATGAATTAAGCGCCAGCCGTCGCCGGGGTGTAGCCGAAGCCCATCTCGACGGCGACACCTTCGTCGTCGACGCGAATGACGAGACCGGCGACCGAGGCGCTCGTCGCGGTCTTCGTGACGGTCTGGTCGTTCTCGATGTAGCACGGGCCCAGGACTTCGGCGGCGGTGATCTTGCCGCTGGTGGAGTTCTCGAAGACGAAGACGCCGCGAGCGACGCGGATGACGGCCTCGCCGTCGCCTCCCTTGTTCTCCACGGTCTCCTCGGCCCGGCCCGCCGCCTTGAGGCCGGTCGCCTTCTTGCCGGGGATCGCGTAGCCGGTGGCGTCAATCGCCACGATGGAACCCTGATAGATGGTGGTCGCGCCCTTGACAGGGAGGGCGATGTACTTCCCGCCGAGCTCGGATGTGTCTCTCACGTTGGTCAATGCTGCCATGGTCTTATTCCTCCTTCATGCCGTATTTCTGGACATCTTCGGCGCTGACGCCGAGCTGCTTACAGACGAGCATCGTCGCCTCGTCGGGCTTGTCGCCCTTGAGAGCCAGCGCGTCGCCCCCAGCGATCTCGGACATGGGGACGGCCTGGGGGGCTTTCTCAAGGAACTCCTTGAAGCCGTCGGGGCTCTTGAGGGCGTACCCCTTGGCCCACCCTCTCTGTGCCGGTGTGATCTTCCCGCTCTTGAGGGCCAGCTCCACGGCCTCCTCGGCGTCGCGGTCGGCTAGCTTCTCCTCGAGGGCCTTGACGCGCCCATCGACGCCGCCCTTGAGGGCCATGATGGAAGCGGCGACGTCAGCGGTCGAGGCTCCGGCCTTGAGGCCCAGAAGCTCACAGACGGACTTGTTCGCGACGATGCCGCCGTCCTGGTCTTCGGGCTTGCCGTCCTCGCCGGGCTTCTTGCCGGGGGCCTTGCCGCCCTCCGCCGCCTCCTTGAGCGCCTTGTTCTCCTCGACGCAAGCCGAGAGCGCCGTGAGGATCTGCTCCTCGTCCGCGTCTTCGCCCAGGCCGAGCGCTGCCGCGATCTTCTTGATGAGTTCGTTCATGTTGGTTTCTCCTCCTTGAAATGTGGATGAATTGACAATCGGGGTCATGCCCGCGATCGCTGGGGTGTTGGTGAGGGCGAGGGAGTGGAGGCCCGTCGCCTTGTTGTCCGACTTGCGGACGGTGATGACCGGGGAGAGGTAGCGGTATTCCTTGTTCTCAAGGTACTGCTTCGCGGGAATTGTCCACTCGACCCGGGCCTTGATGTGCCCGTCTTCGGCGAACAATTCCTTGACCCACCCGGCGGCGGGGGCTCGTTCTCCCGTGAGTGTCTGGTGCTCATAGTCGACAACGAGGTCGACGCCTCGCTGCGCGATCTGTTCCTTCATCGCCGCGAGGCTCTCCTCGTCGACGTCGAACTCTCCCTTCTGACTCACGACATGACCGAAGGGCAGGACGGAGATGACCTCCGGCGCTCCTCCGACATCCACTTCGCCCCCTTTGAGGGTGAGAAAGTCGTTCATTTTCTGGTGTCTCCTTTGGTGTGGTGCTCACAATCGTCTATAACGCCGTTATCTCGCGTTATAACGGTGCCTTCCTGGTAGGCCCCAGGAATTTCACCCCCGTCCCGTTCGTCCCTTCCTGGGGCCTCTACGGGGCTATAAAGAGGGGTTCTCTTTTTCTCGCTTTTGGTACGCCTTTACGAGTGCCTCGGGGTAGTCCTTGAGATCCGGCGTGAAGCGTACTTTCGCGGGGTTGGTGGAGAAGTGCGGGTCGGGCATGACCCCGCCCGGTGCTGATTGCTCCACTTTGAGCCCCCGGGCTTCGACCTGCCGCTTTGATAGGGTCTTGACGGTGCAGCGGCACCGGAACCCGTTCGGAGGGAACCAGGAGTCCCACACGGCGCTATCCGCCGGGAATACCCTGCCGTCCATCGCGAGGTGGCTCGGTCGTGTGTGGGCGTCGTTGACAGCGTCGTACTGCCAATAGGGGCGGAGCTTCATGACGCCCGGGTCTGTCATTTGCTCATAGTGGCCCACATTGTAGGCCGTTTGGATGTTGGTGCGGAAGATGAGGTCGGCTTGCAGCGGGTCGAGTCCCTCATACCCTTCGGAGGCGAGGAACTCGTTCATCCGGGATCGGAACTCCGAGAGGGTGTTCCCGTCTTCCAGGGCCGCGAGGATCTCATCGTAGAACCGCTTGAGGATCTGGGCCTTCGTGTAGCCGCCGACGGTGAAGGCAAGCCCCCGGTATTTCTCCGCGATACGGTAGAACACGGAGGCGGACACGGGGACGCGCTCCTTGAAATACTTGACGGCCTCCTCGAAGGTCATGTCCTTCCGGTTGAATACGGCCTCAATCTCGTCCATCTTCGAGCGACCTCCCCTCGAGGTCTGCGTAGAGCATGACCTTTTGAAGCAGCTCCTCCACGTCGGAGATGTCCATCTCGCCGAACAGGGAGGCGACGGCCTTCTCGTCTTCCATCATGTCGCGGAGCTCCTCAAGGCTCTCGGCTTTCTCAATAATCTTGAGAACAGGGCCGAACGCCTTCTTGAACGCTCCGGCGCTTTTTTTGGTGGCTGCTGCCGCAAGCCGGTCGATGCGTTCCTGCGTCCCGTGGCCCGCTGCGCCCCCGGCCTTGAGCGCGATCGGCGTCTCCGGCGCGGTTGCTTTGAAGGAGAAGGGGCCGATCCCTGCGCCCTGTGCCTGGGTTGCCGGTGTGGCGATCTCCTCGTCTCCCTCCGGTTTCGGGATGGAGAACTTCTTGTAGATGTAGGAGGTCGGAACCTTGAGACCGGCCTCCCGGATGAGCGTCCCGATCACGGTCGCCGTCTGGGTGAGGTCTTCTGACTCCTCGGCGTCGAACCGTAGATAGGGGATGCGCTTGTCCTCCCCGAAGTTATAGAGCACCAGGGGGCGGATGAGGTCGCGCCGGAGCGTGGCCGCGAGCGCCTTGCAGTCTGCGACGGTGAGGTCATGTCGGACGTCGTTGTGCGTCTTGCTTTGTGCGTAGCTGCCGCCCCCGGAGTCCGAGGTCAAAGTCTGACCGAGGATCGCCTTCGAGACCTGCTCGTCACAATAACGGGCGAGCCGTTCATAGAGGTCGGTCGAGCTGGTCTTTTCGGTGTTGACGAACTCAATCGTCGTGCCGTCCGGGAATATGCCCGCCGCGTCGGCTCCGATAGCGACGAGCGCTTGCATGAGCGCCCGCTTGTCCTCCTCGCTTGCGCCCGGCTGATACTTGCCCAGCCGGAGCGGCATCCCGAACACTTCACAGAACGCGACCCAGTCCTTGAGGGTGTAGTTCTTGAATAGGTACATCCAGGAGACCACACGAAGAACGCCAGCTCGCGAAGGGTGGCCGCTGCGGGCTTTGTACTTGTGTACTATGAACTTGTTCTTAGGAAGAAGGATTCCCTCCGGCGCGTCCTGCGTCCGAACTTTGAAGGAGTCGTCAACGGTGTCCCAGAAGAACCGCTTTTGATGCCGCGAGCGAATGTCCCCGACAACGACGTGCCCTTCGTCATAGCTCCACATAATTTCAGAGACCGCGAAGCCCTTGCCGATTGCGTCCAGGAGGTCGAGCATGACATCCTCAAACCCCTCGATCCCGCCGATCTGCGCTTCTACGAACTCGGCGATCTCCTTGTCTCTCGGGTCATCCGAGTCGAACGGGATGACCTCGTAGTCGAGGCCCGTGACTGCGTTCTTTCTCGTTTGGAGCTGGGAAAAGAGGTGCGGGTCTTTTTCCTCCATCTCCTCAAAAAGCTCGGCTTGCCGGAGCACATCTCCCGCGTCGGCCTCCTTGAAGATCTCCGCCAGACGGACGGGGGTGAGCCCGTCCGAGGGGTACTCGCTGTACTTGTCCGTCACCTGAGAGACCGCGACCTCTCGCGTCTCCGGCCTCGGTGTCTGCGTAGACCTCAAGAGCCGCCGCCACGGGAGCCACTTATTTTTGCTTTGGTCGGCCAAACCGTCCCACCTCCTTTTAGTAGGCCCCGCGTCGGAACTTGATCGCACGGCCTAAAACTGATTTGTAATCCGGTCGACGCCCAACCTTGACCGAGAGGGCCAGGGCGACGGCCATTTGCAGGGCGTCGGGGGCGTCGTCATTCTTTCCCATAGGGTACTTGAGCATCTGGTCAAGGAGTGCCTTGTGCCGCTTCGAGAACTTGAGGTAGCCGTTCTTGACGAAGGGCTGCAAGGACTGGATGCGGGCGTCCTTGTTCTGGACGCTGTTGATCTCCTCGATAGGAAGGTACTCGCCGATCTCGGCGGACTTCTGCCGCATGATCTCGGCAAAATAATATTGGAACTGAACCGTCTCGACGCCGAACTTGTAGAGGGGCTTCTTGTATTCACGCTTGAGCCGACGAGACGCCTCGATCGCGTCCTCAATAATCTTGTCCGGCTTCCGCTTGGCGATGTCAGCGATGACGACGTACATGTAACCCGTCGAGGTGTCCTTTGCTATGCCGATGATCGCCGAGGTGTCGCTCTTTCGGTTCTTTCCGAGGGAGGGGTCATTCGCCGCCACAAAGAGGAACTTCGGGTCGGAGAAGTCCGGGGGGAGCTGCCCGTCGTCGTAGAAGTCGAACCACTCCTCGGCGAACGCGCAATTCTCCGGGTCTATGGGTTCGTTCTGGATCTCCGACGAGAAGCTCGCCTCGCCCTCGGATACCCTCATAACCATGAGAGCATAGTAGGGGAGCTTTTCTTCCCAGAGGACGGCGGTGCCTTCCAGCATTTCGGCCTCGTTGGCCTTGAAGAAGTCCTCGGCGTCCTCCTTGTGCTTCGGGTTTTCGAGGTCGGTGAAGATCCGCTCCCAGGCGTCCCACAAGGCCGTGTTCGTCGCGAACGAGATGACGCCCTTGTAGCGGACGGCCTCATACTCGGGGTTCTTGGCGACGTTGGCGAGGAGGGCGTCATAGTGGAGCAGCGTCCCGATGTAGACGATGTCCGTGTAGGTGTCGCCCGCCTTCGAGACCGCCTTGTAGAACCAGTCCCGGAGCTTCTTTCGCTGCTCCGGGGTGTTGACGTTCTCGTCGTTCTCAAGGTCGTCGCAAAGAATGAGGTCGGGTCTCCATTGTTTGTGCCGTCTGCCTCGGATCTTCTTCCCAGCGCCCAGGGCCTCGATCTTCACCCCGTTCGATAGGAGGATGACCGACGCCTTCCAGACGCGCCCCTCAAGCTCTCCGAAGTCTTCACGGAGCGCTGCGTTCTCCTCGAGCTCGGTCTTGATGTCGGAGAGGAAGCCCTCCGCCTGTTCCGAGCTGTCCGAGAGGATGATCTCGTAGTGCTTGTAGGCGTACACCGCCGAGTGTATGGAGTCCTTGAAGGTGAAGTTCGTCGACTTGGCATGTCCACGCGGGGCCTCGACTGCCCTCCGGCATCCGTTGGCCCGGCTGATTTGCTTCGCGTCTGTGCTGGGGTTCATGCCCTTCATAACGCCCTCCCGGAAGATCCGGTCGAGCTCCTCGTGGAAGGGAGGCGAGGGTCTGACGAAGTAGTGCGGGAGGTAGGCCCGGCCAAAATAGCCCAGGTCGAACGCTCCGAGCTTCCGGCGTAGACCCTGGGGGCCCGTGAGATCGGCCCCGTCCTGGTACTCCTTGAGGAGCTGCGCCCGGAGCTCGGGGAAGTTGTCCCCCTTCTGGACGTACTGCTCAAACAGTTCCTTTTGATACTCGCGGCTCGCGACGGCCTCCCGGTCTTCCGGCTCCTCGAGTCTCTCGAGGTAGTCCTTGAGGTCAATCTTCGCCATCGTCGAGCACCTTCTCCCTCGCCCTCGAGAGGACGTCGTGCAGCTCCCCGGCGAGTTCCGGGTGCTGCTTGATTGCTGCCATGAGCTCGGCCTCGAGCTGGTCGAAGGCAAGCTCGGCCTTCTTCTTCATGTCCTGCCGGACGCGCTTCTCATAGGTTGCGTTCCGAGCGAGGCTTGCGATGAGACGCCCCGCCTTGTCGAGAGGCATCTCGGCGAAGTCGTCTTCCGCCGTGCTGACTCGCTGCATGAGGCCGTCCATGAGAACCATCGAAGCGGCCTTCGTGTAGTCGAGGTCGGGGTGGGCTTCGACGGCCTGGGCGATCGCTTGCGTCCGCTGCAAGGTCTCGGCGACGCGCTGTGCCGCCTGTGTGCTGCGGATCGCATAGCGCCCGATCGCCGACTTGCTGATTTCGTAGCCCTCCGCCTTGAGCCACGCGGAGAGGTCTTCGTAGGTGTTGGCCGTGTCCGCGAGCCGGACGTCGAGCTCCGTCTTGATGTCGTCCGGGAGCTTGTCGATCGTCGAGCTGATCCGCGTCCTCCGGCGTTCGCCCTTAGACATCTACGCCGGGGTCTTCCCTCGTGCCTTCCACGAGGTCGACGCCCGCCTTCGTGAGCTGGATGACGGCGTCCCGGCGGTATGCGTTGTAGGCCGTCGCCCTCTTGTCCGTGAACTCGATGTAGCCGCCGTCCTCCAAATAGGAGAGCTGCTTCGAGATGTCCGGGACGGTGATGAGGTTGTCGGCGAGAAGCGCGTTCGTCACCTGCCGCACGAGCAGCGAGTTCTGGTTGCCTTTCGCCAGGGCCCGGACGATGTAGCCCCGGATCGCCTTGTTCTGCCGGATCTCCTGCTCCGTCATGTCGTCAAAAAAAGCCATGGTCTTTTATCCCTCCTTTGCCGGGCTCCTGTATAGGAGCTTGTCGAGCTTCTGGTCGATGTTGTTCGAGACCCGGATGAAGTCCTCCCGGGTCGTGTAGATGAGGGGGAGGTCGGCTTTGAGGTCGCCGAGCTCCCCTCGAACGGCGGCGATGTCCTCGGCGTTCTTCTTGTCCGCCGCCTCGAGCTTCGTGATCGCCGACTTCATCTCGCCGATCGCGTTCTTGACTCCCCAGGAGGCGACGCCGATGATCGCCGTGATGACCGTCTGAAAGACGAACATCGCAATCGTTGCTCCGTCCATGCGTCCCCCTCCTTACCGCTGGGAGACCCCGTCCTCCGCGCCGCCGATGGTGACGCCGTCAAGCAGCTCCCCGGACAGGGTGAGATAGGGGTCTTTGTTCTTGATGTTAAGGACGGCGTCCTCGATGACGGCGGTGAGGTACTTGTCGAAGCTGCCCAGGTTGTCGGTGATGACCTGCTGCGCCTCGGGCGAGATTGCCTTCTTCACGTCGTCAAAGACCTGCTTGCCCAGGGCGAGCAGCTCCTCGCGGCTTGCCGTGCCATTCTTGACCGCGTCGCGGAGTGCCTTCGCGGTGGTCTGCTCCATCGCGCCGACGGAGACCGTCGCAAGGTTGACCACGTCGTCAAGGGCGTCCTCGAGCACCTTCCGGCCCGTCTCGTCCTTGATCTGTGCTGTCTGCTCCTTGAGCTTGGCCGCGCCCAGCCGGATATAGTAGACCCCGTAGGCCCCGGCGAGGGCGATGATTGCGAGGGCGACGTTGACGAGAGCGTCGCTCGCTGCGCTGGTGATGAGTTCCATGTTCATGTGTGTTTTGCCTCCTTCTCTAAGCATAAAAAATAAGACTACAAGCACAGCTTGCAGTCTTATTTTAGGGCCGTTTTATGGAACTTGATATACGAAGCGCTTCTAAGAATTACAAGGCCCCTCGTCCTCGTATTCGTCCCCGGGGTCTTCCAGGTAGTCGAAGATCCCAATCTGCCCTTCCGCTTGCCCGGGGCCGCAAATGCGCCGAACCCATCTCTCGGTGACGCCGTACTTCCGGGCGAGTTCCTGGTGGTTGTAGCCGGTGAACTCTTTCTTGATGCGGGCGTCGCGGACGGGGCGGGTGAGGCTCTCGGGCTTCGGGATATAGATCGTAGTGCCTCCGACGATCTCGGCCAGCTTGTAGAAGTTATCCGTCCCGATTGCCTCGGCGATCATCCGATAGAGACCTTCGGAAATCATGTCCAGGGTCAAGTCCTTTACGAGCTCATCCATGTCCTGCGCCCTCCTTTCCGGTCACATTCTGCCGATGATCGCCAGGATCTCGCCGACCATGATCGGCTGATCGAAGCGAGCCTTCCACACGTTGGGGGAGTTGATGATCCCGCGTTGCACCAGGATCTCGAAGCCCTCCTTCTGCCAATCGGGCGTTCCCTCCGGGTAGCCGTCGTTCTCGGGCTCTGCGGGTGCTTGCGGGGTTTCCTGGGCCATGATCTGGCCGAGCAGCTTCACGATGTTCGCGCCGTATCCCGCGCCAGGAACAGCCCACCCGCACCCCTGGGGGTTGTCCGCCGCGCCCAGCCATTCCACATAGGGCGCGACGCCACGGGCGACCAGGGAGAAGCGAGGATCGACGCACTCGTTCGCCAGGGCCTCGGTGGAGGCATACGCCTTGAGGTGCTGGATCTGCGCCCGGACGCCGGTGCGCGGGTCGGGGAAGCTCGCCGCCTGTCCGGTGGCGTTTCCGTTGAGGGCTCCGATCCCGGCGTAGTTGTTTTGAGTCGGGAGGACAATCCCGCCGAACTTAAAATAGCCGGTTTCGTGGAGGCTCTGTGCGAAGGCCACGTCGCCCCGGACGCCCTCGGCCTCGCCCTCCTCGATAAACATCTCCGCGAGCTGTTCAAGAGAGCAGCTCGTGAGCTGCGGGGCGGAGTTCTTGCTCCGACAAAATAGCGCCATCTGCTGGGCTGTGGCCTGGGCCTTGCCCATGATCGCCGTCTTCTCGCTTTCGGTGGAGCTCTCCATCCCGAAGAACTCCGCCAGGATGTCGGCCTCTGCGACGGCCAGCTTGTCCAGGTTGGCGTCCTTGGAGAGCCACTTCGTCGCCTTCGTGTTCGTGTGGAAACTGTGCTCGATGAGCATGTAGCAGGGCGTCCCGACCGCCCGAGCACCACGGAGGACGCCATAGTATTCGCCGCCGGAGCTGTTCTTCCGGGTGGCCGTCCGCCCGGCCTGGGTGGTTCCCATAAGCTCGCCGACCTTCTTCGCCAGCTTGAGGGCCAGGGTGTCGACGTTGTTCTTGTTGTCGTAGGCCCGGTAGACGACGGGATAATCGACGCTCTCCGTGCCGCAAGCGTTGGAGTGGAGAGAGATGAAGATGTCGCACCCCTTCGAGGCCGTTCCGCGTTCGTAGACGCCGAGGTCGGTGTCGATGCTCGCCCGCGTGGTGACGACCTGGAAGCCCCGGGCCTCGAGCTGGGCCTTGAGCTTGAGATGCAGTGCCCAAACCATCGCGCTTTCGTAGTAGGTCTTCACGACGGGGCTCTGGTTGTATTTGCTGCCGACATGCCCGGCGTCGAGACAAATCTTCTTACTCATGATCCTCACCCTCCTCCTCGTCGGCATGGAAGATGGGCTCCCCGTCCACTTCGTTGATCTCCGGCTCCTGCGCCGGTCTGGTGTTGATGTTGTCGTTCATGGTGTGTTGTTTACCTCCTTATAGTTTCCAAACGGGGAGAAAGACTTCGTCGGCAATCTCCCTGATTGTGTATTGTTTTCGGCCCTCCGCTTCCAGACGCCGGAAGAACTTGTCGAGCTCGATCGCGATCTTGAGGGCCTTGAAGACGCCGATCTGCTCCGAGGTGATCTTCGGCTCTTCCGGGCCCGCCATAAACTCGACGGCCCGAAGAAGGCGAACCTCCGCGAGAATAGGGTCTCTCTTGAGGAACTCCTCCCACTCGGCCCAGGTTTCCCGGGCGAACTTCTTCCGGTTGAGGCGCGGCTTGTCCGGCGGAAGGACTCCTTCCGCTTGGAGCTCCTTCTTCATCTTCGCCCTCTCGGCCTTCTCGCGCTGTGTGAGGCGTTTCTTCTTCGTCGGCATACCGTCCCCCCTTAACACGCAAGCGGCCCGCCTGGGGGCTGCTGCGCGGCCTTCTGCTGCTTTTCTGCTGCGCGCATCTCCTTGGTTTTTTTGGACATCATCTCTTCCTGATAGGCGCGTCGCACCTTGCGGATTTTCGAGAAGTCCACGTATAAGGCGCCGATGATGCACACATAGGCCAGGCCCAGCACCACATAGGTTCCCACCTCGGGCAGGAAGGCGCGGCCGAACCACGACATAGCCGTCATCACGATGGCGCCGATCAAAAGACCCCACCAGATTTTGCGAAGACGCTTGTATTCCGGCGTGGGCGGGTTAGTACTGCCGATCGATCTCGGTCTGCTTCGCTCGTGCGGCCTTCTTGTCAGCCTTCTTCTGCTGCTTCGTCTTCACGGTGGGCTGGATGCGCACCGACGAAGCCGCCTTCGTCTTCGGCTTCATGGTGGCCGCGCTCTTGCGCGTCTGGCCGCGATGCTCGTCGGTCTGGTACCGGTCGTTCATAGGGTTACGCTGGGACATGGGTTATTGCTCCTTGTTGATTGCCTCGAACCTCGCAGGTCCGTCAAAGTCAGCGAGAGGCGTTGAGGTGCCCGGAATTGTCGTGAAAGCTTTGCGAAGCGTGCTTGCGCACGTGGGCAAAGCTTGGAGCGCCGAGATCGGGTGCCTCGGCGCCCCGCAGCGTCGAGGAGTTCCGCTTGTCGCTAGACAAACGGAACAAAAGTCCGGCCCGTGATCTTCTCGTAGGCCTGGATGTACTTCTCGCTCGTGCGATCGATGATGTCCTGGGGCAGGCGGGGCGGGTTGCCCTGACGATCCCAGTTGGCGTTCAGCCAGTCGCGCACGAACTGCTTGTCGAAGCTGGGCTGGTCCTTGCCCTCGGCGTACTCGTCGCCCGGCCAGAAGCGAGACGAGTCGGGGGTCAGCACCTCGTCGGCCAGGATGATCTGGCCGTCGTAGTTGCGGGCCGTCTTCAGAGCGGCGGTGCCGTCCACATTGGCGCCATCGACAGACGCGATGCCCGTGGTGGCTGCGGCATCGTAGGCCGCATCGGTCTCGCCGCTCACGCGGCTGGCGATGACCATGCCGCCGGCCACGCCGGTGCGGTTGGTCAGCGCCGCGTCGGAGTCGGAGACGACGGACTCAGAGTTGTTCACCGTGGCCTTCACGGCGGCGGGCACGGAGCCGTCCGCCTCGGTGGCATCGTTGTGGTAGCGGGTGAGCATCCACTGGTTGGTGGTGCCGTCGGCCAAATTCTCGTTCTCCTCGCGGTACAGGTCGGCCAGCTCCACGCGGTAGCTCGCCAGGTAGTACTTGTCGTCGTCGGAGACGTACACCGTGGGCAGGTTCTCTACGAGCCACTGGCCCTCGTCGTTGGTCGTCACGGCCAGCGCGCCGTTCACGCCATCCACCGCCGCCAGCGGCGTCTCGTCGGCGGCGTTGCCGTCGTAGATGATGGGCTCAAGAGCC
>OKSA01000972.1_pt1 | contig 27185 bp, 23 predicted proteins | sample 1601181 | NCBI WGS metagenome assembly OKSA01 (sample SAMEA3541538, study PRJEB24748) | human gut metagenome | biome: human gut; feature: human-associated habitat; material: faeces | place: China | collected 2012
GGCGGCAGTTGACGCAGTGGCCCACTTCGGCTTTGGGGCAGTGGCGCTTTTCCACCGGCTTGCCTTTTTCCACCAGCAGGATCTTCTTTTTGCTGCCGTGACGCAGCAGCTCCACGGCGGTAAAGATGCCGGCCGGGCCGGCGCCAACGATGATCAGATCGTACTTTTCCATTGTTCTGTAATCCTTTGCTGTATTTGATAAAAAACCGCTCAGGCCGCGCTGCGGCCAGTTCCCCCGATGGGGAGCGTTTATGCGGGCTTGTTTTACGGCTCGTCTTCCTGCTCCACCTCAGCGCTCTCGTCCACATGGTCGAGTTCGACGGCAGTGGCTTCCACATCGGCATGGGCGACCTCCGGGGCGACGATGCCGTCGCCGTTCAGGTCTTCCCCGGTGACGGCTTCCAGCATGGACTGCGTCTCCGGGTGCAGCTTCAGGAACCGCTTCACCGCAATGACGGTGTACAGCGCACTGAGCAGGTTCAGCGCACCCTCCACGATGAGGATGACGCCGATGGCCATGACCAGCGTTTCCATGGTGCCGAAGGGGTCGAGGATCATGACGATGCCCAGCACGATGCTCAGCACGGCCAGCAGCAGGAAACCTTTCCAGCTGGGATACTGGCACTTGCGCAGCTCCAGTGCGTTCTGGATGCGGCCCAGACTGTCGAAGATGACGAACAGGCCGAAGACGATGGGCAGGATGCGCACCACGATGTCGCTGCGGATGATGAGGAACGCACCCAGCCCCAGACAGACCAGACCGGAGATCAGGGTCAGCTGGCTCTGGAAGACACCGCGCTCCACCGCAAAATAGCGGACGAGCTGCACCGCTGCGCAGGCCAGCACCACGCCGCCCAGCGCATAGCAGACGATGTTCATCGCGGTGCCCGGCACCAGCAGCAGGAAGATGCCCAGCCCCAGATAGAGGATGCTCATCAGGACCAGATTCCATTTCAATTTCTTTCCCATAAAACAGTCACGTTCCTTTCTCAAGTGGGAGAATGCCGGCTCCGCTCACTGCATGGCAGGCGCTTTGTTGTACATGGGTTCGATGATCTTTTTGTCCAGACGGGCAAAGAAGACAAGACTCAGGGTCACGCTGACCAGCTCGGCGATGACGAACGACCACCACACCAGGTTGACGTTGCCGGTCTGGCTCAGCAGCCAGGCGGCAGGCAGCAGGACGACCAGCTGGCGGCAGACGGAGACGATGAGGCTGAACATGCCGTTGCCCAGCGCCTGGAAGGTGGAGGACAGGATGATGCTCATGCCGGCCAGCAGGAAGTGGAAGCAGATGGTGCGCATGGCCGGGATGCCGATGGCCAGCATCGCGTCGCTGGCGGCGAAGAAGCTCAGCAGCTTGTCCGGCGCAAACTGGAACAGGCAGAAGCCGATGAGCATGATGCCCTCTGCGTAGCACATGGCCAGCTTGATGGTCTTTTTGACGCGGTCGGGATTACGGGCGCCGTAGTTGTAGCTGATGATGGGCACCATGCCGTTGTTCATGCCGAAGATGGGCATGAAGACGAAGCTCTGGAGCTTGAAGTAGACGCCGAAGACGGCGACCGCCGTGGCCGAGAAGGCCATCAGGATCTGGTTCATGAAGAAGGTCATCACGCTGCCGACGCACTGCATGGCGATGCTGGGCAGGCCGACGACATAGATGCGCTGGATGGCTTCTGCACTGGGGCGGAAGCCGTGCCAGCTGATCTGGATGTCGGGGTTCTTCTTCAGATTGAAGAAGATGGCGGCACCGGCACCGCAGAACTGGCCGACGACCGTGGCCACTGCCGCGCCGGTGGTGCCGGACAGGGCCTCACCGCAGTAGCCGAAGATGAAGATGGGGTCGAGCACGATGTTCACGATGGCACCGATGAGCTGGCTGCACATGCTCAGGTTGGTGCGGCCGGTCGCGGCCAGCAGCTTTTCGCTCATGGTCTGCAGGAACAGGCCCAGACTGAACACGGAACAGACGGTCAGGTAGCGGATGCCCTGCTCGGCGATCTCCACATCACTGGTCTGCGCATAGAAATACGGCTTCATGCAGGTCAGGCCGATGATGAAAAAGGCAGCAAAGCTGCACAGCGCCAGGAAGATGCCGTTTTCGGCCGTCTTGTTGGCGCGCGCCTGGTCTTTTTCACCCAGGCTCTTGGACAGCAGGGCGTTGACGCCGACGCCGGTGCCGACACCGACGGCGATCATCACATTCTGCAGCGAGAAGGCCAGCGAAACGGCGGTCAGCGCACCTTCGCTGACATGCGAGACGAAGATGGAGTCCACGACATTATAAAGTGCCTGGACCAGCATCGAGACCATCATCGGGATGCTCAGCTTGACGAGCAGCGGGTTGATGGCCATGGTGCCCATGATGTTTTCCTGGGCGGTGGGGGGATTGGTCTGCTTGTTTTCCACGATTTCTCCTTTTGACGTTTTTTCTCTATGCTTGAAACGTGGGCAGAGCGCCGAAGCACTCTACCCACGCAGCATCATTGTTTTTTGACTTTGCAGCCGGGAACGGAGCGGTTACTTCTCCGCAGCCTTTTCCTTGGCAGCCACTGCGTCCAGGATCATCTTCACGCAGGTCTCGCGGCCCAGGGCGGCGTTGATGGCAAGGTCGTAGTTGTGGGCATCACCCCAGCGGTTCTGGGTGTAGTAGTTGTAGTAGGCCGAGCGGTTGCGGTCGGTCTTCTCGATTTCTTCCTTGATGCCCTTCTCGTCGTGTGCCTTGACCAGAGGGTCGGTCTTGGCCAGCTCACGGCGCCACTCCACCGGCGCATAGATGAAGACGCGCAGCACGTCCTTGCGGTCCCGCAGCACATAGTCACCGCAGCGGCCCAGGATGACACAGGGGCCTTCCTCTGCCAGCTGCTTGATGATGCGGCTCTGCAGGATGAACACCTGATCGCCCAGCGGCAGCTCGTTGCCCATGGTGTACAGGCTGTACAGCAGGCTGTGGGTGTGGCGTTTCTCGCTGGCGGCAACAGCCTCCTCAGACAGGCCGGAGTGTTTGGCTGCCATGGTGATCAGCTCCTTGTCGTAGAGCTTGATGCCCAGAGCATTTGCAACATCCTCTGCGATGTAGTTGCCGCCGGTGCAGTACTCACGGCCAATGGTGATGATCGTCTTTGCCATAATGTGTTCCTCCTATGTAACAGTTTTTATCCCCGGAAAGCGTTTGGCGGGGGCGGGCCTAGCGGCCCGGCTGCCCGGTGCTCTGGGGGTCATTCTGAGGTGCGGCAGGCGGTGCTGCCGGGGGTCTGGGCGGCGCGGGCAGGCGGACTTCCGCGACCCGCATCCGGCCGGTCTGGTCTACGGCGTAAACGCTGCACCGCCCGCCTGCGGCCAGCTGTTCGGGCGGGAAGCACAGGCCCCCGTCCGGGGTGCGCTCCATCCGGCGGAACGTCCGGTGAGCCGTGGTGGCATGGGCGATGCCGTCGTGCAGGGTGTAGGCGGTCCAGCCGGAGAAATCGTCCGGCAGCGGGTCGCGCTGGCCCCGCTGCTCGAAGTAATAGCAGCGGCCATCCTCGCTGCGGGCCAGGTCGCAGCGGACGCGGTCGGGCAAGTCGGCGGCTGCATCTCTGGGCTTGCGCCGCAGGGCGATGGCCCGGCCTGTGAAGTAGCGCAGGAAATCCGACAGCGCCATGGTGCAGTTGACGGAGCCGTCGCTGTCGGCGGTGGGGTCGTTGAGCAGGACATAATCGGCCATCACGGCGTCGTCGTGGCCAAAGCCCCGCAGCCCCATCCAGATGCCCACCGGGTCACGCTGGCCCCGGATGCGGCGCTCGACCCGGACGGCAACGGGGCAGTCGTCATGGATCTGGGTGCGCAGGTCCTGCAGGTCCATCCAGGCCTGCCAGCAGGGAAAGCCGCAGCAGCCCGCGGCAGCCGCTGCAAAGGCGGCGTTGCCGGTGCTCCGGGTGGCGTTGTCCTCCATGGCGTAGGCCACCTCTTCGGGCAGGATGTCCTCGCCCCAGCGGTTCATCAGAGCCGCCATGACGAGGGGCAGGTCCATCTCCCGGCCAAAGCTGGGGTCGTGGGCGGAGAGGCAGTATTCCGGCAGGTAAAGCCGCCGATTCAGCGGCCGACCCTCGTGTTTTTCCCAGGTCAGGGGGCGGACGGCGGCGGCCAGCAGCCGCACAGCGGGGGTGGATTTGTCGTCGTTGGTCGAGAGGTTGACCTGCAATTGGATGCCGGTGCCGCCGCCCGGCGTGGCCACGGTGACGGTGTCCCCCAACAGGAAGATCATCCCGTCCTCGCTCTGGGCGTTGATGCTGCAGCGGGGGTAATCCGGGGCCCACTTGCCAAAGCTCATCCAGCTGGTCCAGGTGTTCCCGGCATAGACCCGGCAGCGCACCTCCACCATCGTGTTATGAGGGGCGCTGGCGTTCCAGCTGACGTTCAGGTTGCAGAAAGCCGGCATCGCGAACTCCGGCGTGGTGTAGCTGCCGTAGGGCAGATACCGCCCGGCGGAGCTGTCCAGCACCAAAGCGCCGCTTTCCAGCGCGACATTGTCCAGCGCGCCGCGGGAGAAGGTCTCGGTGCCCTGCAACACGAGGTTATTTCGTTGTTCCATCGCACGGTTCTCCTTTGCGCATCGGTGAAAGATCAGTGTTCGGTGCCGTCCGGCTCGTCTTCGCCGTATTCCTCCCGGAGGGCGGCGTCCAGCTCGGCGTCGTGCAGCTTCTGGAGGCTCTCCTCGATGTGGAAGACGCGGTTCACGTCGCCGTAGACGATCTGGCAGCAGACCTCAGTCTGGAACCAGAAGCCGAAGATGAGCATCAGGAAGATGCCCAGCGGCATGCACAGGATGACGACGCCCCAGAACAGGATGGTCACGATGGCGGACGCCAGCGCGTGGGGCAGGAAGGCGATCATGCAGTTCAGGCAGTTCTTCAGCGTCTGGTGGAAGGGCTGGTCCAGCAGGACCACCTGCGGCCACATGTAGGCGAACAGCATGTGGAACAGCACCAGGTTCAGCACCGTGGCCACCCACATGGGCAGGCCGACGTTGGTGCCATGGTACAGCATGTTGAAGCAGAAATAGACGAGGAAGATCTGGATGGTGATGACGGTGCAGTAGACGATGCCGGGCAGGATGGCGGCTTTGAAGTTCCGCTTGAACGCGCGGCGGTAGGTGGTCCACCAGTAGCCCGCTTCATCGCGCAGGGCGCGGAGCACGGTGTCGTACATGCCTGCCAGTGCGGGGCCGGCCAGGATGCCGCCCGCGATGGCGCTGACCACCATGACGGTGAGGTTGTTCATCAGAAAACCGACATACACCAGGCAGATGACCGGCACAAAGCCGATGCAGGTGAGCAGATTGGCCAGGAACATGCCGGACATGTCGCGCCCGACCAGCTCAAAAAAGCGGCCGATGCCCGTTTTGCGGGGGGCGTCCTTCTCGACGCCCGGCCCGGCCTTGCGGAAATCATTTGCAGAAGGAAAAAAACCCATTTTGTTTCGAACCCTTTCTGGTTTGGCACGGTGCCGCGGGGCAGAAGGAAAAGGAACTGCCCATTGTGCTACCTTTCTTTCTATAAATATACCCGGATTTTGTGAATTTTGCAAGCCATCCGGCCCTTCATTTGTAAAAAAAGTGTTTCGGCTCCCATTTTCGCCCAAAGTGTGGTACAATGAAACAGGCTTTTCAGGCCAGAAGGAGGAACGTATCATGAGCATTCTTCGCACGATCGCGATGTTTGTATATCTGTTTGGCTATATGATCGTCCACTACGGTGTGCTCCGCCGGGCCGAGCGCGCCCTCGCCGCCGGGGACATGGATACCGTGGAGCAGATCATCAACAAGCATATCCCGCACTGGAGCCGGGGCATCCTGAAAGTGACCGGCGCACGGCTGGTGGTGGAAGGGCAGGAGAACATCCCCAAGGACGGCCCCTGCGTTTTCGTGGGCAACCATCGCAGCTACTACGACATCCCGCTGCTTCTGGTGGCGCTGGATGCGCCCCACGGCATCCTGGCGAAAGAGGAGCTGGAAAAGATCCCTCTGCTCAACCGCTGGATGAAGCTGCTGGGCTGCGTTTTCGTCAAGCGCGACGACATCCGCGCGTCCGTCAAGGCGCTGAACGATGCCACGGCCATCGTGGAGAGCGGCAAGAGCTTCGTCATCTTCCCCGAAGGCACCCGCTATAAGGGCGAAGAGGGCGGCGCAGGCGAGTTCAAGGCCGGTGCGTTCCGCATCGCCATCAAGACCGGTGCCCCGGTGGTGCCGGTGGCCATCTCCGGTGCCCGCGGCCTGTTTGAGGCCCACGGCAACCGTGCGACTCCCGGTTCCATCCGCATCCGCATCCTGCCGCCCATCCGGACGGTTGGCATGAGCAAGGCAGAGCAGAAACAGCTGCCCGAAGCCGTCCGCCAGACCATCCTCGCACAGCTTTAAGGAGAACTATGGCAAGCTATCGTTACGAACGCGACATCCAGCCCGGCGACCTCAGACCCCGCCGGGAAAAACAGTATACCCGGAAAGAACGCTGGGCCAACTGGTGGGATTATAACCTGAAGTGGGTGATCCTCATCGGCATCGCCGTGGCCTTTGTGGCGTACAACTTCATCGGGCAGTATTTCTTTACCACCAAGGCCGACTACAATGTGGCCGTGGTGGCCCCCTACTACCTGCCGGAGGATACTGTGAACGCGCTCCAGACCCAGCTTGCCCAATTCGGCGAAGACCGGAACGGCGACGGCAAGGTGGTCGTGACCCTGAACGTCTATACGTTGGACTATTCCGACGAGGAGACCCAGACCGAGAGCGCGGCCTACCTGACCATGGCGGGCACCACCAAGCTGGCCGCCGATGTGCAGGGCGGTCTGAGCGCGGTCTTTCTGCTGTACGACCCGGCGGGCTTTGAAGAGAGCACCGGTACCCTGCGCTACCTCGACGGCAGCCTGCCTGAACCCGGCAGCGATGGCGACTGGTGGAACATGGTCTACCGGTGGACCGACTGCCCCGCCCTGACTGGGCTGGACCTTGGTGAATACCAGGCCGATACCACCCACGCTCAGGGCGGCGACAGCCAGGAATACATGGCGCAGTTCTACGTCGGGATGCGCGGTGCCTGGAACTCCGGCACCGCCGACAACCTCAAGGGCGGCGAAGCGTTCTGGCAGGCGCTGACTGCCGGGGCCGTCTCCACCGCCAGCGCGGAGGACTGACGCCATGCGGTTCCGCCTGATCAAGCGGGAGGTCGGTGCCCCCCGCCGCCTGCCCGCCCCGCCGCCCCCGGAGCCAGAACGCGCCCCGCCCCGCGCTGCCGACCTCGACAACCCCTATGGCCGGTATTACGGGAAGGCGCGGAGCCGGGAAGACCTGCGAAAATGACCCGATCGAAGAGTCTCATCCGCCCGATGGCAGATGAGACTCTTTCGTTTTTCCAAAGCAAAATCTGAAAAAAACTCCGCACAGAACCGGGGCGGGGTTTGTTGTTTCTGTGTCCGGGTTATGGTATACTCATTCCGTATCATCTCCGGTATCATGAAAACAAAGGATGTGGAACCCATGGACGCACTGGACAAAGCCCGCCGGGAGATCGACACGGTGGACGCCGCGCTGGCCGCGCTGTTCGAGCGGCGGATGGCGGCTGTGCTGGCGGTCGCCGAATACAAAAAGGCCCACGGCCTGCCGATCTTCGATGCCGCGCGGGAAGCCGTGGTGCTGGACAAAGCCGAAGCGCGCATTCAGGACCCTGCCCTGCGCCCCTATTACCGCGACCACGTACAGCACATGATGGATGTGGCCAAGCAGTACGAGGCCGAGGTGCTGGGCCGGAACCGCGCCGCCTATCAAGGCGTGGAGGGAGCCTTTGCGCACATCGCACTCAAGGCGCTCTTCCCCCATGCGGAGGCGGTCAGCTACCCCACCTGGGACGAGGTCTTCGACGCGGTGGAACGCGGCGATGCAGCCCATGGCGTGGTCCCCTTTGAGAACAGCCACGCGGGCGATGTGTCCGCCGTGCTGGACCTGTGCTACAACCACCCCGCCCTGTGGGTCGTGGATGTGTACGACCTGCCCATCTCGCAGAACCTGCTGGTCCTGCCCGGCACCCCGCTGAGCGAGCTGAAGCATGTGTACAGCCACCAGCAGGCCATTGCCCAGAGCGAGACCTTCTTAAAACAGTTCCGCCTGCCGGCCACGGCCATGCCCAACACGGCCATGGCAGCCAAGTTCGTGGCCGAGAGCGGCGACCGGACGCAGGCGGCCATCGCCAGCGTGGAAACGGCGGCGCTGTACGGGCTGGAAGTTCTGGTGCCCAGCATCAACACCGATGGCGACAACACCACCCGGTTCATCGTCCTCAGCCGCGAAAAGCCCACGGCGGGCAACCGCTTCTCGCTGCTGTTCACGGTGGACAACAAGCCCGGCAAGCTGGCCGAGGTCATCCAGATCATCGGTGCCAGCGGCTACGATATGGAGTCCATCAAGAGCCGCCCGCTGCCCCATGTCCCCTTCGATTACTATTTTTACGTTGAGCTGGTGGGCGACCCCACCGCCGAAGAGACCGCCGCGCTGCTGCGCGCGCTGAACCATGTCTGCCGCACGGTACGGCTGTTAGGAGTGTACAACAAATGAGCGATTTTATCGGAACCAAGCTCACCATGAATCTGGGCGAGCGCAGTTATGACATCATCCTGAAGAACGGCGCACTGGAGAACCTGTACCAGTTCGCCCGGCTGGACCGCAGGGTGGCCGTCGTCACCGACAGCGGCGTCCCGGCCCAGTATGCCCAGCGGGTGGCCGACCAGTGCCGCGAGGCCCGGATCATCACGGTGCCCCAGGGCGAGGCCAGCAAGAGCTTCAAGATCCTGGAGAGCGTTTTACAGCAGATGCTCGATTTCAACATGGGCCGCGGCGACCTGGTCGTGGCGGTGGGCGGCGGCGTCGTGGGCGACCTGGCCGGATTTGCCGCCTCCATCTATATGCGGGGCATCGACTTCATCAACTGCCCCACCACCACGCTCTCGATGATTGATTCCTCCATCGGCGGCAAGACGGCGGTGGATCTGGGCGATACCAAGAACATCGTGGGTGCCTTCTGGCAGCCTAAACTGGTCATCGTGGACCCGGATACGCTGGCCACCCTCCCCCGCCGCCACTACATCAACGGCCTGGCCGAGGCGGTCAAGGCCAGCCTGCTGGCCGACCCGGAGCTGTTCGGCATCTTTGAAAAGGGCGACATCGACGGCCAGATCAACGAGATCATCTACCGCAGCCTGCGGTTCAAGAAAAACATCGTCGAGCAGGATGAGACCGAGCGCGGGATGCGCAAGGCCCTCAACTTCGGCCACACCATCGGCCACGGCATCGAGGCCGTCAAGGGCATCAAGGGCCGCCGCACCGTGGGCCTGTTCCACGGCGAGTGCGTGGCGCTGGGGATGCTGCCCATGATCGAATCCAAGGCGCTGCAAAAGCGGGTGCGGGCGGTCTACCGCCGCCTGGGCCTGCCCCTGCGCACCACCTACAACAAAGAAAAGGTGCTGGCCGAGATGCTGCACGACAAAAAGGCGCAGGGCGGTCAGATCACCATCATCAAGGTGCCGGGTCTGGGCTGCTGGCGCGCTGAGACCATCCCGGTGGAGGGCCTGCGCCCCCTGCTGGGCATGGAGGAATGACCATGAAGAACACGTTCGGGTCTGCCCTCTCCCTGACCATCTTCGGCGAGAGCCATGGCCGCGCCATCGGCGCCGTGCTGGACGGCATGGCGGCGGGGGTGCCGGTGGATGAGGCGTTTCTCGCCGCCTGCATGGACAAGCGCCGGGCGCGGGGCGACGGCCTGTCCACCCCCCGCGTGGAGGCGGACCGGGTGCAGTTCCTCTCCGGCGTTGTGAACGGCCGGACGACCGGCACCGCCATCGCCCTGATGATCGAGAACCAGAACACCCGCAGCGGCGACTATGCCAAGACCGCCGACCTGCTCCGCCCCGGCCATGCGGATTACACAGCTTATGCCAAATACCACGGCTTTCAGGATGCGCGGGGCGGCGGACACTTTTCCGGCCGCATCACGGCGGCGCTGGTGGCAGGCGGTGCGGTGGTGCTGGGTGCCCTCGACCGGGCCGGCATCAACATCGTGACCCACATCGGGCGGTGCGCGGGCGTTGCAGACACCCCCTTTTCGCTGGATGACCCGGCGGCACTGGGGGCGCAGGCCGAAGCGCTGCTGAGCCGGGGCGATGGCTTCGCCCTGCTGAACGAGGAGGCCGAAGAGCCGATGAAGGCGGCCATCCGCGCCGCAGGCAGCGCAGGCGACAGTGTGGGCGGTACGCTGGAGACCGCCATCCTCGGCCTGCCCGCAGGCGTCGGCGAACCCTATTTTGACAGCGTGGAAAGCGAGCTGGCCCACATGGCCTTCTCGGTCCCGGCCGTCAAGGGCATCGAGTTCGGCACCGGCTTCGGCTTCGCCGACCTGAAGGGCAGCGAGGCGAACGATGCCTTCCGGATGCAGGGGGGCCGCATCGTGACGGCTACCAACCACAATGCGGGCCTGAACGGCGGCATCTCCAACGGGATGCCGGTCGTCTTCCGCACCGTGGTCAAGCCCACGCCCAGCATCTACAAACCACAGGATACCGTGGATTACATTGCAAAACAGAACGCGGAACTTTCCATCCAGGGCCGTCATGACCCCTGCATCGTGCCCCGTGCGGCCATCGTGCAGACCTGCGCGGCAGCGCTGGCCGTCGGCGATCTGCTGACCGCGAAGTACGGCATGGCCTGGATGGAACAGCCCACCGCTTACCGCAAGGAGGAGCTGTAAATGGAATACGGACTCATCGGCTCCAAACTGGGCCACTCGTACTCGAAGATCATCCACGAGATGCTCTGCGGCTACCGGTACGACCTGTGCCCGCTGCCCACCGAGGAGGAGGCGCGGGCCTTCCTGACCCGGCGGGCCTTCAAGGCGATCAATGTGACCATCCCGTATAAGCGGCTGGTCATGGGATCCTGCTCCTACATCGACCCGCGCGCCAAGGCCATCGGGGCCGTGAACACGGTCGTGAACCGGAACGGCCTGCTCTACGGCTACAACACCGACTATCTCGGCTTTGCCTACCTGGCCGATGCCCACGGCGTGGAGTTCGCGGGCCGGACCGTCCTTATTCTGGGCACCGGCGGCACCCACAACACCACGAGCGCCGTGGCAAAAGATAAGGGCGCGGCCAGAGTGCTGACCGTCAGTCGGCATCCGGACCCCGAAAAGGGCGAGCTTTCCTATGCGGAAGCCGTTCACAGCGGGGCCGACATTGTCATCAACACCACCCCGGCGGGCATGTACCCGAATGTGGGGGTCTGCCATCTGGATGTGGCCGCGATGCCGGGGCTGGAAGCCGTCCTCGACGTGGTCTACAATCCGGACAAAACGGAACTGATCCTACGTGCCGAGGAGGCGGGTGTGCCGGTGGCCGTGGGCGGCCTCGAAATGCTGGTGGCCCAGGCCGTGTATGCGGCGGAATACTTCCTGGACCGCAAGTTTGACGATGCCCCGGCCGAGATCCGCGCCATCACCGCCCAGCTCCGGAAAGAGCAGCTGAACGTGGCGCTCATCGGGATGCCCTCCTGCGGCAAAACGACCATCGGCCGTGCGCTGGCCGACCGGCTGGGCAAGCGGTTCGTGGACTTGGATGAGGAGATCGTCCGGGCCGCAGGCCGCAGCATCCCGGACCTCTTCGCCGCAGAGGGCGAGGACGGCTTCCGGGCACGGGAGGCCGAGCAGACCGCCCGCTTTGCCAGAGAGGGCCGTCAGGTACTTTCCTGCGGGGGCGGAGTCATCAAGCGGCCCGAAAACCTGCGGGCCTTGCGGCAGAACGGCGTGGTGCTCTTCATCGACCGCCCGCTGGACGCTCTGACTGTGGGCGGCGGGCGTCCGCTCTCCACCAGCGCCGAGGCGCTGAAGACCATGGAAGCCCAGCGCCGCCCGCTCTATCTGGCCGCAGCCGATGCGGTCATCCCGAACGAAACGACCGTTGCAGACGCCGTTGCGGCGGCACTGGAGGCATTGGATGCGATTTTTGTTCATTAACGGGCCAAACGTCAACATCACCCGCTTCACCGAGCCCGGTGTGGAGGGCGAAGTGGACTACAACGGCCTACTGGATTATCTGGATGTCTGCTGCCAGCAGATGGGCATCGAGCCGGATTTCTTCCAGTCCAACCACGAGGGCGATATCATCGATGAGATCCAGTCGGCCGCAGGCCGCGCCGACGGCATCATCCTCAATCCGGGCGGCTATGCCTATTACAGCGTGGCCATTCTGGAAGCGCTGCAGCTCTGCGGTGTGCCCGCCGTGGAGGTGCTCATGAGCGAACCCAGCGGCCGGGAGCCGTTCCGGAACACGGACGTCGTCTCGTTCGGCTGTCAGGGCCGCTTTGCGGGCGAGGGCATCGGTGGCTATCTCCACGCATGCAGCTATCTGGTGCAGCTGCTCCGGCTGGACGGCGGCGCACAATCGCACATGGTGCAGTAAGGAAAGAAACCTCTCAGTCTGCGAAGCAGACTGAGAGGTTGACACGTTGATAAAAGGGAAAGGAATGCAAGAAGATGATCATTTCGACGAAAAAAGGCACCCCGAAGGAAGAACTGGAAAAGATCGTGGACCGCTTTGAAAAGCAGGGCCTCGATGTCACACTGATCACCGGCAAGGACTACAACGTCTTCGGTCTGGTGGGCGACACCACCAAGATCGACGAGCGCGATGTGCTCGCCAACCCCTGGATCGACAACGTGACCCGTGTGTCGGCCCCGTATAAGCGCGCCAACCGCCTGTTCCACCCCGCCGACTCGGTCATCGACTGCGGCGGCGTCCGGATCGGCGGCCGGGAGAAGATCGCCGTCATGGCCGGCCCGTGCAGCATCGAGAGCGAGGAACAGGCCCTGCGCATCGCCCAGAGCGTCAAGGCCGGCGGTGCTGCCCTCTTCCGCGGCGGTGCCTACAAGCCCCGCACCTCTCCCTACTCCTTCCAGGGTTTGGAGACCGAGGGCATCCTCGACATGGTCAAGGCCCGCGAAGCCACCGGCCTGCCCATCGTTTCCGAGCTGATGAGCGAAGACCGCATCCCGGAGTTTGAAGAGTATGTCGATGTCGTGCAGATCGGTGCCCGCAACATGCAGAATTTCCAGCTGCTCAAGGCGGTGGGCAAGATGCACAAGCCGGTCCTGCTCAAGCGCGGCCTGTGCAACACCATCGAGGAGTGGATCATGAGCGCCGAGTACATCATGGCCGGCGGCAACGAGCAGGTCATCCTCTGCGAGCGCGGCATCCGCACGTTTGAAAAGTATACCCGCAACACGCTGGACCTTTCCGCCGTGCCCATCATCCACGAAAAGACCCATCTGCCCGTCATCGTGGACCCCAGCCACGCCACCGGCAAGGCCAACCTCGTGGAGCCGATGATGATCGCTGCGGTGGCCGCCGGTGCCGACGGTCTGGAAGTGGAGGTCCACTACGACCCCCGCCACGCATGGAGCGACGGTGCCCAGTGCCTGACCCCGGGCAGCTTTGCACAGGCCATGGCCAAGTGCCGCCAGGTCGCATGGGCCATCGGGCGGGAGATGTGACCTTCTCAGGCCCCAGCTCTCCCGCAGGGAGAGCGTTTGGCAGAACGGGCAGAAGGAGGGCTGCAAATGCAGATCACGATCCAACCAGACAGAAACATTGACGGAGTCATTATGGCCCCGCCCAGCAAGAGCATGGCGCACCGGGCCGTGCTCTGTGCGGCGCTGGCAAAGGGCACCTCGCACATCCGGAATCTGGAGTTCAGCAAGGACATCGCCGCCACCCTCGCGGCGGCGGGCCAGCTCTGCGCCCGCGTCACCACCGGCGGGAACGATGCGGTCGTGGAGGGCCTGGGCCGCTTTCTGCCCGTGGAAGCCCCGGTGGACTGCTGCGAGAGCGGCAGCACCCTGCGCTTCCTCATCCCGCTGGCTAGCCTCACCGGCCAGGAAGTGACCTTTGTGGGCCGCGGGCGGCTGATGGAGCGGCCCCAGTCGGTGTATGAAGCGCTGTACCGGGAGCAGGGCCTCCGCTTTGTGCAGAGCCCTTCCGGCCTGACCGTAGAAGGGGCGCTCTCCAGCGGGGACTATACGCTGGCGGGCAATGTGTCCAGCCAGTTCATCAGCGGGCTGCTGTTCGCCCTGCCGCTGCTGGGCAGCACCAGCACCCTTCACCTGCTCCCGCCGGTGGAGAGCCGCAGCTACATCGACATGACCCGGTCCGTTCAGGCGGCGTTCGGCGTCACGAGCCGGTGGGTGGACGAAACGACGCTGGAGATCCCCGGCGGGCAGGCATACCGCCCCTGTGACTACACCGTCGAGGGCGATTACAGCCAGGCAGCCTTCCCGGCGGTGCTGGGGGCTGTCACCGGCGGCGTCACGCTGACCGGCCTGGCCGAACCGACCTTGCAGGGCGACGCGGCCATTCTGGACATCCTGCACCGGTGCGGGGCCGACTTCTCCCGCACCGAACAGGGCATCGTCTTCCGGAAAGCGCCGCTCCACGGCACGGACATCGACCTGGCCGACTGCCCCGACCTCGGCCCGGTGCTGATGGTGCTGGGCCTGTTCTGCGAGGGGCAGACGGTCATCCGGAACGCGGAACGCCTCCGCATCAAGGAAAGCGACCGCATCGAGGCCATGGAAACAGAGCTGCGCAAATGCGGCGGGGCGCTGTCCAGCGCGGGCGGCACCATCACCATCGAAGGCTGTGCCGGGGCGCTCCATGCGCCGGACGGCGTCCTCTCCGGCCACAACGACCACCGGGTCGTCATGAGCCTGTCGGTTCTGGCACTGGCAGCGGGGCTGCGGCTGCCCATCGACGGCGCCGAGGCCATCACGAAGAGCTGGCCGAATTTCTTTACAGCCATCAAGCCATTGGGCGCGGAGGTAGAAGATGTTGGATAAAACGAAACGTTATCTCGTGGTGGGCCTCGGCCTGCTGGGCGGCAAATATGCGCTGGAACTCTCCAAAGCCGGGTTCCATGTGGACGGCATCAACCGCAGCGAGGGCCACTTGCAGTTCGCGCTCGACCATGGCTACATCGAGCGGGGCAAAACCCACGATTTTGAAGACCTTGTCCGGGAGGCCGACCACATCATCTTCGGCCTCTACCCCACGGCCCTCATCGAGTGGTTCCGGACGTACGGCCCGCTCCTCAAGCCCGGCTGCATCTTCACGGATGTGTCCGGCGTCAAGACCGGCCTGGTGGAGCCGGTGCAGGCCCTCTGTCCGGCGGGGGTCGAGTTCATCGCCAGCCACCCGATGGCAGGCCGCGAGACCTCCAGCGTGGAACACGCCGCCGAGGTGAATTTTGCCCCGGCGAACTTCATCATCACCCCGACCGGGAAGAATACCCCGGAGGCCATCGCCTGGGTCCGAGAGCTGGCCGAGGTGCTGGGCTTCAAACACATCTGCACCCTGACCGTGCAGGAGCATGACCGGATGGTCGGCTATGTCAGCCAGCTGTGCCATGCCATCGCCGTCAGCCTGATGTGCGCCAACGACAACACCTCGCTGTGCGAGTACACGGGCGACTCCTTCCGGGATCTGACCCGCATCGCGCGCATCAACGACAAAATGTGGGCGGAACTGTTCCTCTGGAACAGGGACAACCTCATCTCGGAGATCGACCAGTTCGACGCCGCGCTCGGCGCACTGCGCAACGCGCTGGCGGCGGGCGACCGCGAAAAGCTCGAAGAGATGTTCCGCCTTTCCACCCAGCGCCGTGCGGCGTTCGACAAGAAGCTCCCCGAATGAGGTGAACCTATGCCCAAGCAGGAAGGCCAGAAATCCAAGTTGTTGGCGCTTTTGCGCATCTTTGAGACACAGACCGACGAAAACCACCTGCTGAACGTGCCCCAGCTGGTGGGGCTGCTGGAACAGCAGGGCATCCTCTGCGAGCGCAAGAGCGTGTACAGCGACATCGACGCGCTGAACGCACTGGGGTACGACATCCAGCTCCGGCGGGGCCGGGGCGGCGGCTATTTTCTGGCCAGCCGCACCTTTGACCTGGCCGAGCTGAAGCTGCTGGTGGACGCCGTGCAGGCCAGCCGGGTGGTGTCCAGCGCCACGAGCCGCCGCCTGATCCGGAAGCTGGAAAAGCTCTGCTCCAATTACGAGGGCAGCCAGCTGCAGCGTCAGGTCTACGTGGACGGCCGCCCCAAGACCGACAGCAGGAGCCTGCTGTACAGCATCGACGCACTGCACGAGGCCATCAACACCGGCCGGATGGTGGAGTTCCACTACAAAAAAGTGGGCCGGCCCGAAAAGCGGGTCATCAGCCCATGGCAGATGGCGTGGGAGAACGGCTGCTATTACCTCATCGCCTATCAGGATGAAAAGGAGCCGGTGGGCATCCGCCACTACCGGGTGGACCGGATGTCCGGCGTCCGGGTGCTGGAGCTGCCCCGCCGCGGCCGGGAGCAGTTTGCCAATTTCGATCTGCCCGCCTACCTGCGCAAGCACTTCAGCATGTACGGCGGCCCCGAACGGCGCGTGACCCTGCGCTGCACAGCCGACCTCGAAAGCGCCATGCGGGAGCGGTTCGGCGCTTCGCCGACCTTCCTGCCGGAGGAGGACGGGCGCTTCCACTTTGATGTGCCCATCTGTGTCAGCGAGCCGTTCTACGGCTGGGTGGCGGGCTTTGGCGGCAAGGTGGAAGTCCTTGCGCCCGAAGACGTCCGCACCGGGATGCGGGCGCTGGCCGAACAGCTGGCGGAAGAGCATCGCTAAACAAGAAAAACGGACCGTGAAAACGGTCCGTTTTTTGCGTGGTTCTGCAATTATTCGTCCAGCTCCAGATCGCTCGGCAGGAGCACATCCAGCGCGGCGGCGGGTTCGGCGACGAGGCGGCGGCTCTGGTGGAAGATGGCTTTTTCGAGGGTGTTGCGGGCCAGACGGCCGTTGCCGGCGGTGCGGGCATCGGCGGCCTGACGGCGGGCGTAGTAGTTCCGCAGCGGCTCTTCGCAGGCCTCCGCGAGGGTGTAGCCCTTGTTTTTTGCAAGGACGTGGGTGATCTGCAGCAGCTCATCGGCGGTGTAGTCCGGGAACTCGATCTTGTTGGGGAAGCGGCTGGCCAGACCGCTGTTGGCGGTGAGGAAGGTCTCCATCTCTCTGGTGTATCCGGCCAGAATGACCACAAGCTCGTCGCGGTGGTCTTCCATCCCTTTGACGAGGGTGTCGATGGCTTCGAGGCCGAAGCTGTCCTGCTCGCCGCGGTAGAGGCTGTAAGCCTCGTCGATGAAGAGGACGCCGCCGAGGGCGCTCTCGATGACGCTGTTGGTCAGCGGTGCGGTGTGGCCGGTGTAGCGGCCCACGAGGTCGCCGCGGCCCACCTCCACCAGCTGCCCGCCCTTGAGCGCCCCGATGGCCTTGAGGTACTTTGCCACCAGCCGGGCGATGGTGGTCTTGCCGGTGCCGGGGTTGCCGGTGAAGATCATGTGCATCGAAAGGCTGGCCGTCTTCATGCCCGCAGCGGCGCGGCGCTGCTGGACCTGCAGATTGTCGGCCAGACCGAACACGTATTCCTTGACTGGGGCCAGACCGACCAGCTCCGAGATCTCCGCCCGGATCTCATCCAGCGCGCCGGTGTAAGCGGCGGGCAGCAGGTCAAACAGCGGGGCCGGGGCGGCATCGTGCAGGCGGAAGAGCAGGCCCTCCGGAGCGGCGGTCAGGGTCACGGTGCCGGTGAGCGGCTTGTCCGTTTGCAGGCAGTATTCGCTCAGGGCACGGAAGATGCGGTCGCAGCAGCCGGTCAGCCCGGCTGCGCCCTTCTGGGGGGTGCACTGGGCGGCGACGTAGTCCCGCACATCGGCCCCGGCGGCGAGGGTCAGGCCCAGCCGGGCCGTGACCTTCTGGGCCAGCGCGTTCAGCTGCTGGGCGGCGAGGGCTGCAAGGTCTGCTCGCTGGTAGGCGGTCGTCTCACAGACGTCGCCCAGCGCCGAGACCATGCTTGCGCCAAACTTGTCCGCCATGGCGGCGCGGCCCTCGTTCGAAAAGAAGATGAGGTACTTCCCGCAGGGGTCGAGACGGCTGACCGCGCCGGGGGCCAGAGCCGTTCCGGCGTCCACCAGAATGCCGTCCCGGTTGACGATGTACCGGCTGGAGAGCGGGGCACTGCCCCGGACGGCCAGGTCGGACAGCGTTTTCAGAAAGCTGGGGCAGCAGCTCTCGTAGTGCTCAAAGACCACGATCTCGCCGGGGGCGTGGAGCGCGGCATAGAGGTCCTGTAAAAAGAGCTTTTCAGCGGCGGGGTTCGCGTAAAGCGCCAGGTCGAGCGCGGCGATCTGGTCATTTTGCAGCAGGCCCCGCGCAGCCATGCAGCGGGCGGTCTCCTCCAGCGCGAAGTGCCGCCCGGTGCCGGTGCCGCCGCTCAGCAGGATGACGTTCCGGGCGGCGGGCGGTTCGGTGCCCAGCACAAAGGGGCGGCGCATGGCGCGGACGACCGCGTCCACAAAGGCGTCCTGCCCCAGCACGGTCTGCCGGACTTCGTCGGCCAGCCCCTCGAAGCTGCCCAGATGTTCGGGTTTCACCTCGGTGGTGCCTTTGGCCAGCAGACCGTCGTTCTCCATGTCCCGCAGCATCCGGCGGCTGTCGGCCAGCGCAGCCTCGGCGGCGGTGTCCTGCGTCTTCAGCTGGGCCGACTGGGCCTTGAGCATCGCGTCCAGCTTTTTCTGCTGTTCCAGAAGCGCCGCGTTCAGGTCGTTCAGGGTGCTGTTTGGCTGCTGCCGGGGCTCGGCGGGAGTGCCGGGGGCGGCCTTGAATCTGCCGCCCGGCCCGAAGACTCCATTCATCAGGGTCTCCCAATCGTCTGTGTATGCCATGTCATCGCCTCCGTGATCGGTTCATTTCTTTCAGTATAGTGTACCGCAGCCCCATTTGCAAGGAAACTCTTGCAAAATCCGCGCAAGCCGGGTACACTAATTTCAAAAGGCCTGCCTCTGGTGAGGGCGGGAATGTCAGGATAAAGGATGAGAGTCAATGAAAACGCCTGCACAATGGAAAGCATGGTTCGAAAGCGAGGAGTTTGCCCGTCAGACCGGCTATCAGGGGCCGCTGGGCGCGGCGTATTCCCCATCGGGCACCCACCTGCGGCTGTGGGCACCCACGGCGCAGTCGGTCCGGGTCGATCTTTACCGGAAAGGCGACGGCGGGGCCTGCATCGGCAGTCTGCCGCTGAGCCCGTGGGGGCAGGGCGTCTGGGGCGTTTACCTGCCCGGCGACCAGCACGGGAAGTATTATCATTTCAACGTGACCACCGAGTGGGGCAGCGTGACCACCGCTGACCCCTATGCCCGCGCGGCGGGCGTGAACGGGGCGCGGAGCATGATCGTGGATCTGGCCCGCACCGACCCGCCGGGCTGGGAACAGGACAAACGGCCGGTCATCCCGGCGTCGAAGCGGAGCGTCTGGGAGGTCAGCGTCCGGGATTTCTCGCAGGACCCGGCCAGCGGGGTGCGCAATGCGTGGCGGGGCAAATTTCTGGCCTTTACCCAGCAGGGCACGACCCTGAACGGCGACGGCGTCCACCCCACCTGCCTGAACTACCTCAAGCGGCTGGGGGTGCGCTATGTCCAGCTCATGCCCATCTTTGATTTCGGCAGCGTGGACGAGAGCCGCCCGCTGACCCGGCAGTACAACTGGGGCTACGACCCCGCCAACTACAACGTCCCGGAGGGCAGCTACTCCACCGACCCCACCCGCGGCGAAGTCCGGGTGCGGGAGTGCAAGCAGATGATCCAGGCCCTCCATGCGGCGGGCATCGGTGTGGTGATGGATGTGGTGTACAACCACATGTACCGCTCCGACAACGTGCTGAACCGGGCGGTCCCCCTCTATTATTTCCGCCAGAACGAGGATGGCAGCCTTTCCAACGGCAGCGGCTGCGGCAACGAGTTTGCCAGTGAGCGGCCCATGGCTCGGAAATATTTTCTGGATTCGGTGCTCTACTGGGCGCAGGAGTACCACATCGACGGCTTCCGGTTCGACCTGATGGGCCTGTACGATGTGGAGACGATGAACCTGCTGCGGGCTGAGCTGGACAAGCTGCCCGGCGGGCGGGACATCCTGATGTACGGCGAGCCGTGGCAGGGCGGCAGCAGTGCGCTGCACCGGTACGAGGCGAACAAGAACAATCTGGCCATGCTGAACGACCGCATCGGCATCTTCTGCGACGACACCCGCGACGCCATCAAGGGCGGCAGCTTCAATGCGCGGGAGCCGGGCTACGTGGAAGGCAGGCCCGGCAGTTTCTGGGACATCGGCGGAGCCGTGGCGGCATGGTGCCGCAGCGATAAGTTCCCGCCCCACACGCCGGGGCAGATCGTCAGCTATGTGTCCGCCCACGACAATTTCACCCTGTGGGACAAGCTGCTTCTGGTGCGGTACAAGCGCCCGGAGTTCGGCGCGGTGGACCGTGCCGCCCTGGCCCAGAACCGGCTGGCGGCAGGCATCTACCTTACCTGCATGGGCCTGCCCTTCTGGCAGGCAGGCGAAGAGTTCGCCCGCACCAAAAAGGGGCAGGGCAACAGCTACCGCTCCTCCCCGGCGCTGAACCGGCTGGACTGGAAGCGGGCCGAGCAGTTCCATGGGTTGGTGGATTACTACCGGGGCCTCATCGGGCTGCGGAATGCCTTCCCGCGGCTGGGTGCGGTGGACAGAGCCAGCCCCAACGCCATTGCATTTTTTGATTTGGAACAGCCGCTGGTGGGCTGGCGTCTGCCTGCCCTGCCCGGCGATGGGGCGTGGTGGGGCGCGCTCTGTGTCTACTACAACCCCACCGAACAGGAACAGCCCATCCGGCTGCCCGACGGGCGCTGGAAGCTGCTGAGCGACGGCACCTCGTCCAGCCTGTGGCGGGGCGACAGCCGCATCCTGAGCGGCGAAGCGGTCCTGGCTCCGGTCAGTGCGACCATCTTCGGCTTGGTATAAACAGCGATCCCCCGGCCAGCGGGTCACCGCCAGTCGGGGGATTTTTGAAGAAGAAAGGAATCAAATCTTGATAACGCCTTGCGGCGGAGAATGGCTCAGTTGTTGGCCGAACGCTGTGCGGCGGTGTTCGACGCATTCTTTTCGCCCAGCGTCAGCGAGACGGTCTGCATCTGGCCGTCGCGGGCAACGGTGATGGAAAGGGTGTCACCGGCCGTGTGCTGCTGCATCAGGGTGCCAAGGTCGTCTTTCTGGGCGATCTCGGTGCCGTCGATGCTGACGATGCGGTCCCCAACCTTCAGACCGGCCTTGTCGGCCGGGCCGCCCTGCACGACGTCCACGACATAGACGCCGTAGGCGTTGACGTTGAACTGGGCCGCCGTCTGGGCGTCGGTCACGGCGATGTAGGTGATGCCCATATACGGCCGGCCGGAGACATAGCCGTTCTCCAGCAGGTCCTGCGCCACCTGAATGGCGTCGTTGATGGGGATGGCGAAGCCCAGACCCTCTGCGTCCGAGCTGGAGGACTTGGCGTTGACCAGACCGATCAGCTCACCGTTCATGTTGAACAGACCGCCGCCGGAGTTGCCGGGGCTGACGGAGGCATCCATCTGGATCAGGGACATGGTGTTGGTGGAGCTGCTGCCCTGGATGGTCACGCTGCGGTTCAGTGCGCTGACGATGCCGCTGGTGACGGTGCCGCCCAGCTCACCCAGCGGGTTGCCGACGGCCAGGACGCTGTCGCCGACCGACAGGCTGTCGCTGTCGCCGACGGTGGCGGGGGTCAGGCCGGTGGCGTCGATCTTCAGCACGGCGACATCGCTGGTGTCGTCCTCGCCCACCACGGTGGCGGTGTAGTCGGTATCCCCGATGGTCACGGTGATCTGCGATGCACCGGAGACGACGTGCGCACAGGTGAGGATGTAGCCGTCCGAGCTGATGATGACACCGCTGCCTGCGCCGGACTCGACCTGATTCTGGCCGTACCAGGACCACTGCGAGTAGACGACCTGTTCGGTGGTGATGACCACGACGCTGGGGCTGACCATCTCGGAGACCTGCGAAGTAGTCATGCCGCTGGACGAGACGGCGGTGCCGGAGGCCGCGCTGCTGTCGGTGCGCTCCACCTGCTGGATGACGACCTTGTTGCCTGCATTGCCGACCCGTGCGCCCACGAAGCCGCCTGCAAAGCCCATGGCCGCGGCCAGCACCAGCGCAACGGCGCTGCGGGCGATGCGGCCGCCGCTGCGCTTGCGGCGCTTCTTCGGGGGCTTGGAGGCTTCTGCCTGAGGCTCCGGGCCTGCCGGGGGCGGCGTGGTGCCGCCATTGCCGGTGGAAGTTTCCGACGGGCGGGCCGGGGCGGGGTCGCTGTAAGTGCCCGCCGTGTTGGCGGTGTTCATGCCGGAGGAGCCGACGTTGGGGTATCCGGTATCGCCGGACGAACTATTTGCAGAGGAATAATCGTATTCCCATTTGTTTTCATTTTCCATGGTACAACTTCCTTTCTCGAAGGGACTGGTTCGGGAGGGGCGCTTCGCCCGTCCCTCTCTGGAACTGGCTCTATTGTAGCCGCTAATTGTGAAAACGAATCGCTGAGCGGGTGAAGAATGTGTGAAATACGGTCGTAGCCACAGGCCTTGACAGCGGCGCGGGAGCTTGGTATTGTAAGGGAAAAGGAGACTGCGTATGAAACTGGAAGAACGGCCCGGCGGCTTTGCACTGTATAAAGAGAAGACCGAGGTGGGCTGCTGTCAGCTGACCCGGACGGCGGCAGGGGCGGACGTTGCCTGCCTTACCATTGTACCAGAATGGCGGCGGAAAGGCTATGGGTCTTATCTGCTAAAAGAGATATTGCGCCGCTTTGGCGGATATGACAGGGAGACGGCCACCGTTTTCACGGCCCCGCTGCCCGCTGCGCCGGGGGAGAAAGCGTTCTGGGCGAAGTTCGGCTTCCGGGAGGAGGCCGGGCGGCTCTGCCGCCGCCGGACGCCGGACCTGACCGCTGTGAAGTTCGTGCAGGACTTCCTTGCGGCCCGGCTGCAAAACCCGCAGCTGCTGGTGGATGCCACCTGCGGCAACGGCGGAGATACGGCGTTTCTGTGCCGTCTGGCGGGCGGGACGGGCCGGGTGCTGGGCTTTGACATCCAGCCCGAAGCCATTGCCTCCACCCGACGGAATCTGGCCGCGAACGGGCTTTCCGCCGAGCTGTACTGCGGCAGCCATGCAGACCTGCTGCAGTATGTGCAGCCCGGCACGGCGGATGCCGTGATGTTCAACTTCGGCTGGCTGCCGGGGGCAGACCACACGATCTTTTCCCACGCGGAGAGCAGCATCCCTGCGCTGGAAGCAGCCCTCGACGCGCTGCGACCCGGCGGGGTGCTCAGCGCCATCCTCTACAGCGGCCGGGTCATCGGGTCGGACGAGAAAACGGAGATCCTGCACTGGATGCGCACACTGCCCCTGACGCGCTGCACCGTCCTCGTCTGCGATTTCGCCAATTGGGCCGAAACGGCACCCCTGCCCTGCTTTCTTCTGAAAAAATGAGAAAAGTCTTGCATCTAGGTGGAATTTCTGCTAAAATAAATGCTGTTTGATTTTTAGACGGCCGGACCCTCTTCGGCATCGCGTATGCGATGCCGCCTCTCCCTTTGGCGGAGCGGGCGCAAAGCGCCTGAGAGGGCAGGCCTATTGATGGAGAACGACCCATGTGACGAAGAAAGGACCCGAAACAAACCCCTTTGACTTGAAATTGGGAGACTTATAAATCTATGACAAATCGTGAAGAAATCGAGCGCCGCCGGACGTTTGCGATCATCAGCCACCCCGACGCCGGCAAGACCACGCTGACCGAAAAGCTGCTGCTGTACGGTGGAGCCATCAACCAGGCGGGTTCCGTCAAGGGCAAGCAGAGCGCAAAGCACGCCGTTTCCGACTGGATGGACATTGAGAAGCAGCGCGGTATTTCCGTGACTTCCTCGGTGCTGCAGTTCAACTATGCGGGCAAGTGCGTCAACATCCTGGACACGCCGGGCCATCAGGACTTTTCGGAGGATACCTACCGCACCCTGATGGCGGCGGACTCTGCCGTCATGGTCATCGACGCCGCCAAGGGCGTTGAGGCCCAGACCATCAAGCTGTTCAAGGTCTGCACCCTGCGCCACATCCCCATCTTCACCTTCATCAACAAGATGGACCGCGAGGCCCGCGACCCCTTTGAGCTGATGGAGAACATCGAAGAGATCCTGGGCATCAAGACCTACCCCATGAACTGGCCCATCGGCTGCGGCAAGGCGTTCAAGGGCGTGTTCGACCGCAACACCCGCAAGGTGCTGGCCTTCTCCAGCGACGGCCGCGCCAACGGCGTCAAGAAGGTCGAGGAGACCGAGGCCGAGCTGGGCGATCCCGCACTGGACGAGCTGCTGACCCCCTATCTGCACCAGCAGCTCTCCGATGAGATCGAGCTGCTGGACGGTGCCGCCGAGGAATTTGATCTGGACAAGGTGCTGCGCGGCGAGCTCAGCCCCGTCTTCTTCGGCTCTGCGCTGACCAACTTCGGCGTCGAGCCGTTCCTGGAGAACTTCCTCCGCCTGACCCCCACCCCGCTGGCCCGTGTGGACAGCCTGACCGGGGAGCCGGTGGACCCCTGCCGCGAAGAGTTCTCGGCCTTCATCTTCAAGATCCAGGCCAACATGAACAAGGCCCACCGCGACCGTATCGCCTTCATGCGCATCTGCTCCGGCAAGTTCGAGCGCGGCATGGAAGCCTACCATGTGCAGGAGGGCAAGAACATCAAGCTGGCCACCGGCGCCCAGCTGATGGCGCAGGACCGCGCCATCGTGGATGAGGCCTATGCAGGCGATATCATCGGCCTGTTCGATCCGGGCATCTTCTCCATCGGCGACACGCTGTGCACCGGCAAAAAGAAGGTGGAATTTGCAGGCATCCCGACCTTCTCGCCGGAGCATTTTGCGCGCATCGAGCAGAAGGACACCATGAAGCGCAAGCAGTTCGTGAAGGGTATGGAGCAGATCGCCCAGGAGGGTGCCATCCAGATCTTCCGCGAAGTGGGCGGCGGCATGGAAGAAGTCGTGGTCGGTGTCGTTGGTGTGCTGCAGCTGGAAGTGCTGGAGTACCGCCTGAACACCGAATACAACGTCGAGATCCGGATGCAGCAGCTTCCCTTCGAGCAGCTGCGCTGGGTGAAGAACGACCCCGACACCTACAACCTGCGGGACCTCGACCTGACCAGCGACACCAAGGCCGTGGAGGATATGAAGGGCAACCGTCTGCTGCTGTTCACCTCGGACTGGGCCATCCGCTGGGCCGAGACCCACAACGAAACGCTGGAACTGAGCGAGTTCGGCAACATCTGAAACGATCCCAAAGAGCTGCTGTGCGGGGCGGGACTCCAAACAGCAGCTCTTTTTGGATAGAAAACAAAAATACAACAAAGAATGCCAGAAATGGGATGAGACCGGCCCCCGATGGGGAACACTTCTGGCATGGAGGAAAATAAGATGCAGAATATCACGATCGGAAAAAGCGGCATCGAGGTGCCTTTTCTCGGTATGGGCACCTGGGCCATTGGCGGCGGCAGCTGGTGGGGCGACAACGACGACGCCCTGTCGGTGAACGCCATTGAAGCGGCGGTCGAGCAGGGCATCCGCTGGATCGACACGGCCCCCATCTACGGCTTGTACCACAGCGAACAGGTCGTGGGCGAGGCGCTCCGGCACATCGACCGCGACAAGGTGGTCCTCTCCACCAAGTGCGGCCTGGAATGGCGGCACGAGACGCCGGTGCTCCACAAAGTCGTGGATGGCACCGCAGTCTACCGCGACCTGTCCGCCCAGAGCATCATCGAGGACGTGGAAGAGAGCCTGAAGCGGCTGGGCACCGACCATCTGGATGTCCTGTACACCCACTGGCAGAGCCCGGATCTCGGCCTCTACCCGCTGGAAGAGACCGTCGAGGCCATGATGAAGCTCAAGGAGCAGGGCAAGATCCGCGCCATCGGTGCGTCGAATGTGACGGCGGACATCATCCGCGGCTACTGCAAGTACGGCCAGCTGGATGTCATCCAGGAGAAGTACAGCCTGCTGACCCGCCGCGTGGAAAAGCAGCTGCTGCCCACCTGCAAGGAGCTGGGCGTGTCCATTCAGGCCTACTCTCCGCTGGAGCAGGGCCTGCTGACCGGCAAGGTCACGATGGAGACCACCTACCCGGAGGGCAGCACCCGGAACACCAACCCCAGCTTCCAGCCCGCCCGCCGTGCGCAGGCCATTGAGCTGCTGGAAAAGTGGGGCGACCTGACCGAAAAATACGACTGCACCCTCGCGCAGCTGGTCATCGCGATGACGGCCCGGATGATCCCCGGCCTGCATGTGCTCTGCGGTGCCCGCACCCCGGAGCAGGTGCGCGACAACGCCGGTGCCCTGCACATCCAGCTCAACGGCGCGGATGCCGTCCGCATGAAGTGGGATGTGGACGCCATTTCGTAAGAAAAAATTGACCCAAAAGAACCGGATGGACGCCATCCGGTTCTTTTCTGTGCTGATTGCTGCAAATTTGCTGTTGAATTTTACAGCAGAATTCGCTATACTGAATGTGAAGGGAGTTGATTTTATGCCGAACATCAAACCGATTTCTGACCTGCGGAATTATACGGAGGTCCTCCGGGATGTGGAAGAGGGTTCGCCGGTGTTTCTGACCAAGAACGGCCGCGGGAAATATGCCATTCTCGATATGCACGACTACGAGAAAGCGCAGGCGACCATCCGCCTGATGAATGAGATCGCGAGGGGCAGGCGGTCCGGAGAAACGGAGGGGTGGCTGAGTATGGAGGCCGTAGAAGAATCGCTCGGAATTGCGAATGAATAAACTTCAAGTATCAAAAGCTGCCCAGTATGATCTGTTGGAGATCAAAGCGTATATTGCAAACGATTTGGAAAATCGAACGGCAGCGGTTTCGACGGTAAAGAAGATCACGCAGAAAATTCGACGGTTGCAAGAACATCCGTTGATGGGTGCACCAATTTCGTCTGTTTCAAATGCCAATAGTGAGGAGCGTTTTCTGGTCAGCGGAAAATATCTGGTATTTTACCATGTGATCGGAAAAGAAGTTTTCATTGACCGTGTTCTTTATGGCGGCAGAGATTATCTGAAGATTCTGTTCGAGGATGCCCTTAAAGAAGAAACACAGGAAGAAAACGACTGAGCGTATAAAACAAACAGAAGAGGAGCCGCGGCCATTG
>OKSA01000976.1_pt1 | contig 27128 bp, 24 predicted proteins | sample 1601181 | NCBI WGS metagenome assembly OKSA01 (sample SAMEA3541538, study PRJEB24748) | human gut metagenome | biome: human gut; feature: human-associated habitat; material: faeces | place: China | collected 2012
CCCGCCGCTGCGGCTGTTTGGGCGGATGTGCTGTGGTGCTTAGGGCTGGGCTGTCTGCTCTGGGCTGTGCGGGATGGTGCGGAGCTGCTGGTGGGCCGCGGCCCGGTGCGCTGCTTTGTGCTGGACTTGCTGGCCTTTACAGCGGCTGCAGTGCTGCTGGTGGGCTTCTCGGCGGGCGTCAGCGCGGCCGGGCTGGCCCGCTGGTACATGGCGGCGGGGCTGGCTGCCGGGGCACTGGCCTGGCAGAAAGCCATCGTGCCGCCGCTGCATGTCTTGACCGAATGGATCGTCCGATTGCTGCTGGCCCCGGCTCGCTGGGGGCGGCGGTACATTGCCGTACCGCTGCGCAAAGCCGCCTGCACCCGCCTGGCAGCACTGAAAAAGCGCTGCTGTCCCCGCCGACCGCGGAAAAAAGCGGGAAAATCAAAAAAATCTGGAAAAAACCAGTTGCAAAAGAAGTCGAAGATATTATATAATTAGCTATACGTAAGCTGTAATGTGGATTTGTACGGAAGGGAGGCGGTCTTTAAGATGAAAAAGCGAAAAGGACTGCTTCCCAGTTGGCTGGTGCCCCTTGCTTTTGTGGCGCTTTGCGGCTACCTGTTTTTCCTGCTGATCCAGTACCAGGTGTCTATTGCCTCCAAACAGCAGGAGCTGCAAAGCCTGCAGGACCAGCTTACAGCCCAGGAAACCACCAATGCCGAGTTGTCCAGCACGCTGGACCAGGGCGACAGCGCCATTATTGAGCGCTACGCCCGCGAGCAGGGCTATGTGCGCCCGAATGAGCGCGTGTTTGTGGACATCAGCGGCAAATAATTTTGTTTTAGCGGGGGCGCTTTGCGGCAACCCCTCTGAATATTCAGTCTAAAGAAAAAAGGGGTATCATAGTTTGGCATTACAAGTTGGGGATATTGTCGAGGGGAAGGTCACCGGCATCAAGCCTTTCGGCGCATTTGTTTCTCTGCCCGAGGGCAAGACGGGTCTTGTTCATATTTCTGAGGTTTCGTATGAGTTCGTGCAGGATCTTTCTGCTGTGCTGAGCGATGGGCAGACTGTGCAGGTCAAGGTGCTTTCCATTGCACCGGACGGCAAGATCGCGCTTTCCATCAAGCGCACGCAGCCCGCACCGGAGCGCGGCCATCGCCCCCAGGGCAGTGGCAATGGCGGCCCGCGCCCGAACCAGCCGCGCCAGAAGCGCGAGGAGAAGCCCCGCGTCTGGCAGCCCAAGCCCCAGGCACCCCAGGGCGAGATGAGCTTTGAGGATATGATGGCCCGCTACAAATCCCGCAGCGAGGAAAAGATCGCCGACCTCAAGCGCGTGACCGAAAACCATCGCGGGGGCTATTCCCGCCGCCGCGGCTGATTTTGGCCCACAATTAGTTTGAATAAAATGGGCTCTGCTCCGGCAGCAACAGCGCCGGGGTCAGGGCCTTTTTGTGAATTTTACCTGTCTTATAATAACGAAAGGATCTTTATGCCTACACTGTATACCATGGTGGCGCCGTGCTTTTTCGGCACCGAATCCACGCTGAACTTTGAAGTCAAGCGCCTGGGTGCCCAGAACATCCAGGTCACCGATGGCCGCGTGGCGTTCCAGGGCGGGGCGGACGTTGTCGCCGCCGCCAACCTGAACCTGCGCACGGCGGAGCGCGTCCTGCTGCTGCTGGCTACCTACAAGGCCACGACGTTTGACGAGCTGTTCGACGGCTGCTACAACATCGCGTGGGAGGACCTGCTGCCCGCCAACGCGGCGTTCCCGGTCAAGGGCTCGAGCCTGTCCAGCCAGCTGTCCAGCGTGCCCGCCTGCCAGAGCATCGTCAAAAAGGCCATCGTCAAGCGCCTGATGCACGGCCACAAGGTCGGCACCCTGCCCGAGGACGGCGCACTGTACAAGGTGCGCTTTGCCCTGCGCAAGGACACCGTGGAAATCTACCTCGACACCTCCGGCGACGGCCTGCACAAGCGCGGCTACCGCAAAAACGCGACGCTGGCCCCCATCAAGGAGACACTGGCCGCCGCCATTGCCGACCTGGGCCGCGTGCGCCGCGACTCCCTCGTGCAGGACCCGTTCTGCGGCTCCGGCACGCTGGTCATTGAGGCTGCCCAGAAGGCACTGAACCTGGCCCCCGGCCTGCGCCGCCGCTTTGCCGCCGAGCACTTCGACTTTGTGCCCGCCGACATCTGGGCAGAACAGCGCCAGAAGGCCCTGGACGAGGTCCGCAAGGACGCTGCGTTCGAGGGCATCGGCTACGACATTGACCCCGCCGCCGTGGCACTGGCCAACGCGAATGCTAAGCTGGCGGGCGTGGGGGACCGCTGCCGCTTTGAGGTAGCTGACGTCAGGGAATTCCGTGCACTCGATAACGCCACCGTCCTGACGAACCCGCCCTACGGCGAGCGCCTCGGCGACGCATCCGAGGCCGCCAGCCTTGCCAGAACGCTGGGCCAGGTCTGGCAGGCGCACCCCGCGCAGGGGCTCTATGCCATCACCGCGGACGCCGAGTTTGAGCAGCACTTTGGCAAAAAGGCCGCACGCCGCCGCAAAATTTACAACGGCATGATCCCGTGCCAGCTCTATATGTACTTTGAGCAGCCCAAGCGCGAGAGGAAGTAAGCGATGGAAGACCTGAAACTTGCGATCCTCATTGATGCGGACAACATTTCGCCCAAGTATGTCAAGGTCATTCTTGACGAGGCCGCGACCTTCGGCGTGGCCGCCTGCAAGCGCATCTACGGTGACTGGTCGGATGTGCGTCTCAAGAGCTGGAAGGACGCGCTTTTGAACAACTCCATCATCCCCATCCAGCAGTATAGCTATACGACGGGCAAAAACGCGACGGACTCCGCCATGATCATTGACGCCATGGACCTGCTCTACGGCGGCAATCTGGACGGCTTCTGCATCGTCTCGTCGGACAGCGACTTTACGCGGCTGGCCGCCCGTCTGCGTGAGGCCGGAAAACTCGTCATCGGTATGGGCGAGAGCAAAGCGCTCGGCCCCTTCGTCAAGGCGTGCGACCAGTTCAAATACCTGGATCTGATCCTCGACCACGGCGAGACCGACGACACCGCGCCCGCAGCCCCCGCCGCCGAGGCCGCCGCCCGCGCCAACGCCGGGGACGACACGGCCATCAACCGCGATTCCATTGGCCGCATCATCCACGGCCTTATTGATGAAATGGACGACGGCACAGGCTGGGTGCGCACCTCCCGCGTCGGTGACCAGCTCATCAAGCGCTACCCGGACTTTGACGTGCGCAACTTTGGCTCCAAGAGCCTGAACAAATTCCTGGCATCCCTGCCGGAGCTCGAGGTCGAGGAGCGCATTTTGGCAAACGGCAACCCCATCCAGTTTGTCCGTGTGAAGCCTGTACCGAAGCCGGTCAAAAAGCCTGCGCCGCGAAGAACGGCAAAGCGCACAACGCGCAAAAAGAAGTAAGGGAGAGATTCGTCTCTCCCGTCAGACTGTCGAAAAAGGTGCGTTCACCCCTTGGCCCCCTCTGCGAGGGGGCTCCGCCCGCAGGCGGTGGGGGAGAGAACTGTACGGCTGCCCGATGCAAACCGACCACCGCAAAGCAACAGCCCCGGACACATCGCGTGTCCGGGGCATTTTTTATTTTAACGTCCCAAAACCAGAAAATCCTGACTGACCCAGCCAAATTTACGTCCGTATTTGACAAGCGCCCAGCCGGGGGCAGTGCTCAGGGTGCCGTACAGGCGCACCTGCGCGGAATCGGAAAGCTTGTCGAGAATGTCGTATTCCAGCCCCGGCCCGGTACGCACGTTTAGACGCTCACCGGCAGTATCCACCGAGAAAAATACAATATCCGTCCGTGTGGGCCGCGTGTCGGGTGCGACAATGCTTTCCGGCAGGTCGGCCAGCGGGTCGGGCTTCGTCACGCCGGGAATTGTGTACTCGTGCCAGCCGTCGGCCAGCTTGACCCATACCGTGCCGCCGTCCCACGCAAGGCCGTCATACGCGCAGGGCACAAGCTCTGCGCCGGTGCTGTCCAGTAGGCCGAACTTTCCGTCCCGGCTGACGACTGCATAGCCGCTCAGCAGCGGCGCGGCGCGGGCAAAGACCAACGGCTCGTCTGTATAGTGGTTGGGCCGGTATATGCCGTCGTAGCAGGGGGCGGTCACTTCATGGCCCGCTGTGTCCAGATACACCCATTTGCCCTCGCGCTGGGCGGCGGCCAGCGGCGCGTCAAAGAAGCAGTCAGCCGCGGTGTATACAAAATTGTTGGCTGCACCGCTGTTCCGGCAGCGATACACGTACAGTCCGTCGCCGACGAAGTTGTACCATTCGTCGCTTTCGTGCGTGGTGGTGCCGCTCTGTGCGGGCACAAGGCCGTTGGTGCTGCCGCTGAACAGCCGCAGGATGTCGTCGGTGAGCGTAATGAACTGGCCAGGCCCCATGCTGCCGCTGTACAGGTAGGTCTTATCGTCCTGCAAACAGACAAACTGCCGGTAGCCGCCGCCGTCGTGTTCTGCACAAAGGCGTCCGTCGCCGCTCTCTGTCAGCGTTTGTGAGACTGCTTTATACGCGGCTTCATAGTCCGGTGAGCCGAACAGGTCGTCCAGGTACCCGTGCCAATGGTGGGCGTTCCAGCTGCATTCAAAAAGCGGCTCGGACGCGCGGCAGGGCAGTACCTCGGTGCCGTCGCTGCGCATCAGCCCCCACTTGCCGTCCCTGCACATCGTATAGTAATCGGTGTCGGGGTAGGGCTGATATTCGCGAAAATAGTCGATCAGCCGTATCTCATCGTAGTCCAGCACCGCCGCGCCGGTCTCCACGAGTCCCTGCGGCGGCTGCACAGCGTTAGCGGTGGGGGCGGGCGTCGCCGCGGCCTCGGCGGTTCCGGCGGGCTGCGGTGTCCCGGCAGTCTCCGCAGTTCCGGGCAGAGGGGCAGCCGTGGATGGCACAGCCGCCGAGGAAACCGCTCCGGCGGCACAGCCTGTCAAAAAAAGCATCGACAAAACGGGAAACAAAGATCTTTTCACGGTCACACACCGCCCTTCCTTTTTATAATACCAGTATAGCATAACGCCCCGCACCGGGAAATACGGTGCGGGGCGTTCGCGCAAATTTTACAAATTTATCCGTAGATATGCCGCCCGGCAAAGACGCACAGGGGGCGCTTGGCCTTGCCCATGCTCAGCAGCTGCACGGCAGCGGCGAGCGTCGCCCCGGCGCTGGTGCAGGCGGGCACGCCGTCAAAGAACAGCACCTCCCGCGCGGCGCGCTCGGCGTCGGCGGTGGTCACGGTCAATACGGTGTCCACGACATAAGGGTTGTAGTTCTCCGGCACAAAGCCCGGCCCGATGCCCGAAATGCCGTGCTGGCCAATGAACCCGCCCGAGATGGCGGCACACTCGGCAGGCTCCACGGCGACGATGCGCACCATGCTGTTCCATGCCTTGATGTACTCGGCCACGCCGGTGATCGTGCCGCCGCTGCCCACGCCGATGACGATGGCGTCTATGGCATCCCCTGCGTTTTTATAAATCTGCGGCCCCGTCACGCGGCGGTGGTACTCGGGGTTGTCGTCGTTGGAAAAATAGTGGGTGTAATATCCGCCGTAGCGCTTGGCGGTGTCCTCGGCCACGCGCTCCATAGCGCGGCGCCCGCTGCTGCTGCAGGCGATGATATGCGCACCCAGGTCCTGCAGCCGCTTGCGCTGGGCAATGGGCAGGTTGCTGGGTACGACCAGGATGCAGGGGTGCCCCGTTGTGGCACAGCTGACGGCCAGCGCCGCGCCGAAACTGCCGGAGCTGGCCTCCACCACAGGCATGCCGGGCTGCAGCGTGCCGCGCTCGGTGGCAAAGGCAAGCATCGTCTCGGCCAGGCCGTCCTTGGAGGAACCCGTCGCGCCGCCGAAATCGAGATACGCGAGGATGCCGGTACTCAGCCCGTGCTGCGCGGAATAGCCGTCCAGCCGCACGATGGGGCAGCGGTAGACGTCCTGATAATAGCTGTGCAGGATGGGCATGGCGGGGCACCTCACTTTCCGTAAACAAAAGTATTCTTATTATAGCATAGTTCGGCAGGGTTTGCCACGGGTCTGGCAAAATATTGTGGGGCAATGTTGTAGGGGCCGCTGCGGAAGGTCCGCGGATTTCCTCAAAAAATCGCAGGAAATCGGCACAAAATCCGCCCGGACCCCTTGACTTTTCCTCCTGCGCCTGTTATAATTCAAAGGCTGATGTAAAGAAAAATACTTTACACGGCCTTCACAAGCAGCAAAGGGGGCGCGGGCATGGCCGGCAAGCCGCAGAAAAACCTTGCCTACTCCGTCCTGCTGGACTTCTACGGTCCGGTCCTGACGGACAAGCAGCGCGTCATCCTGACAGAATACTATGATGAGGATCTGTCCCTGGCCGAAATTGCCGAGAACCTCGGCATCACGCGGCAGGGGGTGCGGGACGCCATCAAGCACGGTGAGGCCGCGCTCGATGAGCTGGAGCAAAAGCTCGGCAACGCCCGCCGCCACACCCGGATGCAGGCTGACTTAGACCGCCTGCGGCTGCTCGTCACAGAGATCCGCTGCTCGAACTCCGGCTCCTTCACGCCGGACCCGCGGATCACGAACGATACCGCGGAGATGCTCACGATCTTACACCGCTTGGACACGCAGGAGGATGCCGATGGCCTTTGAGTCTTTAACAGAGCGCTTGAATGGCGTTTTCAAGAAGCTGCGCGGCAAGGGCAAGCTGAACGAGGCCGACATCAAGGCCGCGATGCGCGAGGTGCGCATGGCCCTGCTCGAGGCCGACGTCAACTATAAAGTCGCCAAGGACTTCTGCGCCCAGGTCTCGGAACGTGCCATGGGGCAGGAGGTCATGGAGAGCCTGACCCCCGCCCAGCAGGTCGTCAAGATCGTCAACGAAGAGCTGACCAATCTCATGGGCGGCAACGAGCCGAAGTATCTGCGCCTGAAAAACAAGGGCCAGACCGTGCTGATGATGTGCGGCCTGCAGGGCAACGGCAAGACCACCCACGCCGCCAAGCTCGGCAAATATTACCGCAGCCAGGGCCGCCGCCCGCTGCTGGTCGCCTGCGATATTTACCGCCCCGCTGCCATTGAGCAGTTGAAGGTCGTCGGTGAGCAGGCCGGTGTCCCGGTCTTTACGCTGGGCACCGAAAAGCCCGAAATCATCGCGCAGAAGGCACTTGCCTACGCGAAGGATCACGGCAATGACATTGTTATTCTCGATACCGCAGGCCGTCTGCAGATCGATGACCAGCTCATGGATGAGCTGGTGCGCATCAAGCAGGCTGTCGAGGTCGATGAAACGCTGCTGGTCGTGGACGCCATGGCCGGTCAGGAAGCCGTCAACGTGGCCAAGACCTTTAATGAAAAGGTCGGCATCAGCGGCGTCATCCTGACCAAGACCGACGGCGACACCCGCGGCGGTGCGGCACTCTCGGTGCTGGCCGTCACCGGCATGCCGATCTACTTCCAGGGCACGGGCGAGAAGCTCGAGGATCTGGAGCCGTTCTACCCGGCGCGGATGGCGAACCGCATCCTTGGCATGGGCGATGTGCTTTCCCTGATCGAGAAGGCGCAGACGCTCCAGAACGACAAGGAGGCCGAGGCCGCCGCCAAGCGCCTGATGGAGAACAAGTTCGACATGAACGATTTGCTCGCCCAGTTCCAGCAGGTCAAAAAGATGGGCGGTGCGTCGGCGCTGCTGGCCATGATGCCCGGCGGCGGCCAGATCGACGCCGATTCCCTAGACGAAAAGGCACTGCCCCGCATCGAGGCCATCATCTACTCGATGACCCCGGCAGAGCGCGCCAAGCCCGACATCATCAACCCCAAGCGCAAGCGCCGCATTGCAGCAGGCTCCGGCACCACGGTGGAGGACGTCAACAAGCTGCTGCGCCAGTTTGAGATGATGCAGAAGATGATGAAAAAGGTCAAGCGCAACCCCAAGGGCTTTATGCGCAGCCTGGGCAGCTTAGGCGGCAGGGGCGGCGGCTTCCGCGGCTTTGGCCGCTGACACAATTTCGGTATGACCCGCTCGGCTTTACGGCCCACGGGATGTACAATATAAATCAGATGCCCCGCAAGGGCCGTAAACAATTTTTGGAGGAATATTACTATGGTTAAGATTCGTCTGCGCCGCATGGGCGCCAAGAAGGCTCCTTTCTACCGCGTTGTTGTCGCTGACAGCCGCTTTGCTCGTGATGGCCGCTTCATCGAGGAGATCGGCTACTACGATCCGACCAAGGAGCCCTCTGTCGTCAAGATCGACGCTGAGAAGGCTAAGCAGTGGCTGGACAACGGCGCTCAGCCCACTGACACCGTCCGTGAGATCCTGAAGAAGGCCGCTGTTCTGTAATTTGTTCGCTTTTCAGGGAGGGAACGCCACATGCAGGAACTCTTATTAGCCGTTGCCCGCGGCCTTGTCGAAGACAAGGAGGCCGTGCAGGTGACTGTTGATCCCATGCGTGAGGACGGCACTGTTGTGTACCACCTCAAGGTGGCCGAGGCCGATATGGGCCGCGTCATCGGCAAGCAGGGCCGTATCGCCAAGGCGATCCGCGTTGTCGTGCGTGCCGCTGCCGTCCGTCAGGGCGAGAAAGTCATCGTTGAGATCGACTAAGACCCGTTACAAAGCACTTTGCCGCAGGGTAAAGTGCTTTTTTCAATGTAGGGGCGAACATTGTTCGCCCGCTGCAGCCTTGCGGCAGCGGAGACTTCCGCGGGTAGATGCCGAGCATCGACTCCTACACCGTAGGGGCGGATTCTATATCCGCCCGGGGCGTTTCCGCTGCCGCAAACAGACCTCTACAACACATCAGGAGGAACTATGCAAAACTATCTTCCCGCCTGCAAGATCGTGTCCACCCACGGCGTGCGCGGCGAAATGAAAGCCCTGCCGCTCTGCGACGGCGCGGCGTTTCTGGCAAAATTCAAGCGCTTGTTCACCACCGCCGACGGCGCAGGGGAGACCCGCGTGCTGGGCGTGCGCGCCCAGGGCAATGTGATTTTACTGCGCCTCGACGGTGTCAACGATATGGACGCCGCCCGCGCCCAGGTGGGCCGGGTGTACTATCTGGCTAAGGCGGACGCACGCCTGCCCAAGGGCCGCTTCTTCATTGACGACCTGCTGGACTGCGAGGTCGTCGATGCCGAAACCGGCCGCGTGTACGGCAGACTGACAAACGTGGACCGCCCCGCCGCGCAGGACATCTATACCGTCACCGACACCGCTGGCAGGGAGCACATGCTGCCCGCTGTGCCGGAATTTGTCAAAAATATCGACATCGAGGCGCGCAAAATTCTGGTGACGCCCATCGAGGGCATGTTCACCGAGGCCGTCAACGGCGACGAGGACTGAACCGATGCGCATTGACATTGTAACGCTTTTTCCGGAGCTGTGCGACAGCTTTCTCTCGGCCAGCATCCTGGGCCGTGCCCGCGCCAAAAATCTGTTTGAGGCGCACTGCCACCAGATCCGCGACTATACGAAAAACAAGCAGAAGCAGACCGACGACTACCCCTACGGCGGCGGCTGCGGCATGGTACTCTACGCCCAGCCGATTGCCGACTGTCTGCGCGCCGTGCAGGCCCAGTGTGCTACGCAGGGCCGCGCGAAGCCGCACGTCGTCTTTCTGACCGCCGCAGGCCGTCCCTACAATGAGGAAAAGGCCCGCGAGCTGGCCGGCTATGACGCAGTGACGCTGGTCTGCGGCCACTATGAGGGCATCGACCAGCGCGTCATCGATGCGTTCGGCGACGAGGAAATTTCCATCGGAGACTATGTGCTGACCGGCGGTGAGCTGGCAAGCCTGGTCGTGGCCGACAGTGTCCTGCGCCTGCAGCCCGGCGTCCTGGCCGAGGAAAAGGGCTATCAGGACGAGAGCTATTGGGACGGCCTGCTGGAATACCCCCAGTTTACCCGCCCCGAGGTCTGGGAGGGCCGCGCCGTGCCGCCCGTGCTGCTGACCGGCGACCACAAAAAAATTGACGAGTGGCGCGGGGCCCAAAGCCGGGAGCGCACCCGCGAGCGCCGCCCCGATTTGTACGACGCCTGGTGCGAGAGCCACCCGCTGACCGAACTGCCCAAGTGGAAGCGCGGCGAAAATATGCGCCTTGTGAAAAATGACGGACAGCTCGCCCTCTGCGCGGCCCTCATGGCCGAGGGCCGCCGCACGGTCTGTGCGCCGGTCTGCGACGAGGAATATCTCGATAAAATGACGCCGGACTTCTGGCTGCCGGACCTGACAGATGAGAAAAAGAACGGCTGGGCGTTCTATCTGCACTACACGAAGGACGCTGCCGACGGGATGGTCGGCGTCTGCCACAAAACCGGCGAGATCGGCCATCTGTTTGTGACCGAGGCTGCCCGCGGCAAAGGGTACGGTGCAAAAATGCTGGACTTTGCCCGCAAAAAGCTGCCGGAGCACGACCACCCGACGATGGGGGTCATAAACACGAACACCCGCGCCATCGCGCTGTACAAGCGGATGGGCTGGCGGCTGACGGGCACAGTGCTGCACCGCTACGACCCCGCCGAGGAAGACACCTTTGCAGCGGTATGTTGTGAGGAATTGGAGATGCAGTATCGGGGCTGACCGTTGTTTTTGTCGTCAATCCACAATCCTGTTGAAAATAAACTGGCAATATTGCACAAACGAGAGAACGAAGATTTGGCGGAATTACAGAATCCTGCCAAAATTGCAATTTTCCACTGTACAAAATCGACTAAATAGGATAAAATAGAGGCAATCAAGGCGGCGTATTAACACGCAATAGACCGCCTGGAAGTCGCCCACGGTAGATACGCAGGGGCATATTATTTTCAAAAGTAGGAGAGAATAACTATGTACGTTAAAGAAGTTACCGTTGAGAATCAGGTTGGTCTGCACGCACGTCCGGCTACCTTCTTCATCCAGAAGGCGAACGAGTATAAGTCTTCCATCTGGGTCGAGAAGGAGGAGCGCCGCGTCAACGCGAAGTCTCTGCTCGGCGTCCTGAGCCTGGGCATCGTCGGCGGCACCACCATCCGCATCATTGCTGATGGTGCCGATGAGCAGGCTGCAGTTGACGGCCTGGTCAAGCTGGTCAGCTCCGGCTTTGCCGAGTAATCTATTCCAGAACAATCAGCGGTGGGGCGACCCGCCGCTTTTTTTGTATAGGAAAGGCAACACCCCATGACAAAAGCTGAACTTTATAAAAAGGCCTGTATGCTGCCGCTGCTGCCCGGCGTCTACATCATCCGGGACAAGTCGGACACGATCATCTATATCGGCAAGGCCAAGCGCCTGAAAACCCGCGTGTCGCAGTATTTCCGGGAGGGCGTGCCCCACGACGCCAAGGTCAGCCAGATGATCGCCCACGCCTTCACGTTTGACGTCATTGTCTGTCAGTCGGAATTTGAGGCGCTCGTCCTCGAGGCCAGCCAGATCAAGGCCCATACGCCGAAGTACAATATTTTGCTGAAAGACGACAAGGGCTACAGCTATGTCAAGGTCACGCGCGGGGCCTGGCCGCGCATCTCCGCCGCGCTGCAGAAGGATGACGACGACGCCGACTACATCGGCCCGTTCACCTCGTCGTTTGCCGTGCGGGAGATGGTGGAAACGGCGCAGGACTGCTTCCTGCTGCCGCGGTGCAATAAGAGCTTTCCGCAGGATTTCGGCAAGGGCCGCCCCTGCCTCAACGCCCACATCGGCAAGTGCATGGCCGTGTGCAGCGGCAAAATCACCTGTGCTGCTTACAACGACGCTGTGCAGGGCGCACTGCGGATGATCCGTTACGGCAAAAAGGACATCGTCAGGCAGCTGCGGGAGAAGATGGAGGCTGCGTCGGAGCGGCTTGACTTTGAGACGGCGGCGCTGCTGCGCGACCAGATCATGGCCATTGACCGCGTGGCAGCCGGGCAGAAGGTCGTCATGGAAAGCGACACTGAGATGGACGTCATCGCACTGGCGGGCACGACCCACGCGGTCTGCGCCGCCGTGCTGCGCTACCGCGACGGACGCCTGACCGACAAGCGGGAGTTCCTGTTCCGCGACACGACGGACATCGACGCTGTGCGGGAGGAATTTCTGCCGCAGTATTACCTCGACGGCGAGACGATCCCTAAAACGATTGCCGTGGACGCCCTGCCGCCCGACGCGGAGGCACTGAATGAAGCTCTGAACCAGGCGCGCGGCACGAAGGTGGAGCTGTACGTGCCCCAGCGCGGCGACGTTGCGAAGCTCGTCACGATGGCCTATACAAACGCTGTCGAGCGTCTGGGCCGCGAGAGCGGGCGCTATACCCGCGAGGAAAAGCTGCTTGAGGAGGCTGCGCAGGTGCTGGGCCTGAAAAAGCCGCCCCGCGTGATTGAAAGCTACGATATTTCCAACTGGGGCGACGGGTCGAGTGTCTGCGGCATGGTCGTCTTTCAGGACGGCAAGCCCCACCGCGCGGGCTACCGCCGCTTTAAGATGAAAACCGTCGCGGGCACCGATGACTACGCCTCGCTGGCAGAGACGCTCTCCCGCCGCGCGGCGGAGTACGAGATGGCCCGCCGCGGCGAGAAGCCGGACGGCCCGCAGAACCAGTTTGCGACGCTGCCCGACCTGCTGCTCATCGACGGCGGCAGGGGACAGGTCGGCGCGGTCAGGCAGGCCCTGCGCGGCACAGCGCTGGAGCATGTGCCGACCTTCGGCATGGTCAAGGATGACCACCACCGCACCCGCGCCATTGTGGACGACGAGGGCGGCGAGATCGCCATCAACCGCCACCGCAATATCTTTACGTTTGTCACGAACATTCAGGACGAGACCCACCGCTACGCCAATGACTACCGCAAGCGCGCAATGAAGAAAAAGTCCTACGCCGCCACCCTGACCGCCATTCCCGGCGTCGGTGAAAAGACGAGCGCCGCGCTGCTGGCGCACTTCAAGACCGTCACCGCCGTCAAGGCTGCCTCCATCTCCGATCTCGAGGAGGTCAAGGGCATCAGCCATGCCAAAGCGGAAATGCTGTACAACGCGCTGCGGAATGGTATATAATGGTGGCGTAACATCCCCTTGGCCCCCTCTGCGAGGGGGCTCCCGCCGCAGCGGGTGGGGGAGAGAACCTTACGGCAACCCGAAATATTTCGGGCCATGGCAAGGCTCTCTCCCTCCGGCCCTGCGGGGCCACCTCCCTCGCAGAGGGAGGCAAGCAAGCCCGCAATCTAATTGTGAAACGGAATAATCACCTATGCTGATTCTAACCATCCTCCTCTCTCTCGCCCTCGCAGCCCTCTTTACAATCCTGCCCGCCCGTATCCATCACCGCCGCCCCGTCCGCGCGGACCTGTACGCCGGGGCGGGGGTGTCGGCGCTGGTCTGGCTGTGGGCGGTCTGCGTCTGGTCCAAGCCCGGGCTGTCCGTCGGCTTTGATGCCTTCCGGCTGGTTGCGATTTTAATCATGCAGGCAATCGCCTGCGGTGTGGTCTGCGGCTTCCGGCTGCGCGGTACACTGCCGCGAAAGCTCCGCACCCCAGCGGCTGTCGGACTGCTGCTGGCCGCCAGCCTTGGAATAGAATTATTCGTCGGCAACCTGAACTGGCTGGCGACCCACAGCTACACGCCGGTTGACCTGCGCCCGTATCTGGTCAATGACGCAGACCCCGCCGCGCCGCTGACGCTGAACGATGAGCAGACAACGCTGGAATTTGCGGGCCTCGACTTTGCAATATACAACTTGCAGCTCGACGGCCTGACCTCGCTGGCCGACGGCAACACGCCGGAGCAGAAGAACGTTCTGCTGACCCTCAACGTTGCCGCCACCGATGAGGCCAGCTCGGTCTCCCGCCAGAGCTGGAACTGGGAGGCCGCCCCCGCGTCCGCCCGCAGCCAGACCCACAGCCTTGACCTCTCCGGCAAGGCGTCCACCCTGACGCTGACGGCGTCGGGCTATACTGGCGAGTACCGCAGCTACCCGCTCAATGCTCAGCTGACCACGGTTTACGCCAACGCCCGCCGCCCGCTGGATTTCTCCGTCCTGCGCTTTGCGGTCATCTTCGCACTGGCGCTGGCGGCGTTCGCCCTGCGCCCGGCCAGTGCCGCGTGGCAGGACGCCTACCTGACCCACGAAAAGCAATACCGCCCGGCAGTGCTGGCCGTGGGGCTGGCGCTCTGCGCGGCGGCGTTCCTGGCGCCCTTCGGGGACCGCTTCAACGCGGGCGTCGCCACGAGCTTTTATAACACCCCCGACTGGTCGGGTACGAGCCGCATCGACTTCACCATGCACATCAACGACTGGGCGTCCAACGCCGGTGCCCAGTACGGTGCGCTGGCGCACAGTCTGCTGAATGGCCGCCTTGACCTTGAAAAGGACCCGCCCGCCGCTATGGCTGAACTGGAAAACCCCTACGACACCGCCGCCCGGCAGGCCGTCGCGCCCGATGCCCTGTGGGATGTGGCCTACTATAACGGACGCTATTACGTCTATTTCGGCATCGTGCCCTGCCTTTTGTTCCAGCTTCCGTTTGAGGCGTTGACCGGCATCCGGGACCTGCCGCCCGCCCTGCCGATGATTTTGCTTGCCTGGCTGTACATACTTGCCGTCTTTGGCTTTGCGAAGCAGGCTGTGCGCCGCTGGTTCCCGCAGGCAAGCGCCGCAGCCTACCTGCTCACCGCCGCGGGCGCGGCCTCGGGCACACAGATCTACTATCTGCTCCACCGCCCGTCGGTGTATGAGTACGCGATCCTCTGCGGTGCTACGTTCGTTTTGTGGGCGCTGTGGCAGTGGCTGTGCGCCGCAAACACGCCGGTAAACCGCCGCAAAGCGCTGACTTTCCACCTCGCGTTCGGCTCTCTCTGCATGGCGTTGGTCGCAGGCTGCCGCCCCCAGATGGTGCTTTTTGCCGCGCTGGCCCTGCCCATCCTCTGGCCGCGCTATATCACGGAAAAGCGTCTGTGCACCCGCCGGGGCGCAGGGGAAGCCGCTGCGTTTATCCTGCCCGTTGTGCTTGTGGCCGTCGGCCTTATGTGGTACAACGCCGCGCGGTTCGGCTCGCCGTTTGACTTTGGTGCCAACTACAACCTGACCAGCAACGATATGACCCGCCGCGGCTTTGCCGTCGGGCGCATTGCCCCGGCAGCCGTGACCTTCCTCGCGGGCATTCCCGGTGTGCAGACGGTGTTCCCGTACCTGACTGCCACGCGGATGCAGACAAACTACATGGGCCTGACCATTACAGAGCTGTACTACGGCGGCGCATTCGCCTGCCTGCCGCTGCTGTGGGGGCTGGCTGCGCTGCCGCTGGCCCGCCGCCGGTTGGGCAGCCGCCGCGACCTGCGCACCGTCATCCGGCTTGTGCTCGTCTGCACGGCAGCGCTGGCCGTCGTAGACTGCCAGATGGCCGGAATGCTCTATCGCTACCAGAGCGACTGGCTCGGCCCGCTGCTGCTGGCGGCGGCGCTGGCGTGGCTCTTTGCGGAAAGTGTCCTGCAGGCCCGCCCCATCCCCGCGCTGACCAAAGCTCTGCGCACGGCGCTGCCGCTGGCCGTGCTGGCGGGCGTCTGCTACAATTTCTGTGTTTACTTTGCGGCGGAGCCGCAGCTGATGGGGCAGAACCCTGCCCTGTATGAAAATGTGAGCCGCCTGGTCCAGTTCTGGCTGTGACGGCGCACCCTAAAAAGGAAAAGGACGTATGGCTGACAAAAACATCTACACCGTCGTCGTGGCTGACGATGAGGACGAGCTGCGCGAGGCCGTCTGCACAATGATCCCCTGGGAGGCACTCGGCTTCCACCTTGTGGGCAATGCCAGCAACGGGCTGGACGCGCTCGAGCTTGTCGAGCGGCTTGAGCCGGACCTGCTGCTGACCGACATCCGTATGCCGTTCATCTCGGGCATCGAGCTGGCGCGGCAGGTGCGCGAGATCCGCCCTGCGATGCACATTGCCTTTTTGAGCGGCTTCGACGATTTCGAGTATGCCAAGCAGGCCATCCAGTACAACATCATCAGCTACATGCTCAAGCCGCTGACGATGGACGGCCTGGCCGCCGAGCTGAAGGCCATCCACGAGAAGATCGACGCCCGCTATGCCGGACTGCGCCGGGCTGACTCGGCCCATGCGGATCGCGCAGCGCTCATCATTCCGCTGGTACTGGCCCGTTATGAAAATGCCCCCGAGAATCTGGAGACGCGCCTGCGCCAGGCAGCGGTAGACTGCGGTCTGCTGCGCGGCACCGATGACCGCAGCACGCTGGTGGTGATGGTCGCGGCGCTGGACGGCCCGGTGGACTATGAGGCCGGGTTTACCCAGCTGGTGGAGCAGAGCGCCAACAAATATCTGCGGCATTTCGTATTTTATTGCTGCGGGCGTGCCGTGGCTTTGCTGCTGGGCAACCCCTCTGACTTTGATGAATACCTGCACATTCTGGCCGATGAGATCTGCCAGCTGGCGGACCGTGCCCTGGGACGCAGTGCCAGCGTCGGCGTCAGCCGTGAATTTGCCCGATTCAGCGACCTGAACGATGCCTACAAACAGGCGATCGAGGCCCTGCGCGCGGCGGCGGAGGGCGAGGGCGGCGTCAGCTTTACGGCGGACGCCCGCAAGACCGGCAGCCTGTGCGAACGCGCACTGGAGATCATTGAGCAGCACTACATGGACGAGGATCTGTCCCTTGCGTCACTCTCCGCCATGCTGGACGTCAGCCCCAACCATCTGAGCGCCTGTATCAAAAAATCGGAGGGGGAGACCTTCATCAACATTCTGGTGCGCCGCCGCATGGAGACTGCCCAGACCCTGCTGCTGACCACCGACCTGCAAATTCAGGAGATCGCCCGGCGCTGCGGCTACACCGACCAGCATTATTTCAGCTATTGCTTTAAAAAGTACAGCGGTACGTCGCCTGTGGCGCTGCGCCGCGCCCGCGCCGCGGGGGAGGCCCGGCCGTGAAGCGCCCGCCCCGCACCGTAGTCCTGGCGGCAGCGCTGATCTCCGGCGTGGCCGTGGCGGCGCTGATCCTCTGCACCACGCTGTTTCTGCGCAGCTACCGCAGTGCTGTTGTGGAGGGCGCGCGCACGAACAGTGCCCAGGTCGTCAGCCAGGTTGCAGGCGCGGTGGATAACTACGTCAACACGATGGACAGCGCCGTCGGCATCGTGCTGGAACAGCTTGACAGTGAACCTGCGATGCGGGACGCATTTCTGAATGCCTTTCTGACAGCCCGGCCCGAGGTCGCGGCCATCACGACTTACGACGAAAACGGCAGTCTGTTGGACTGCTGGGCCCAGGCGGGCCGCACGCCGAAATCTGACATACTGCGCAACCTTTCCTTTGACCTGACCACGGCCCGGCGCCTGGGGCATGGCTACATCAGCACGCCGCATGTAGAGTCGATCTTTGACAGCTACTACCCGTGGGTCGTCTCGGTCATCCGCGCTGTGCCGGGGGACGGCGGCAGCAGCCGTTGGCTTGCGGTAGATTTGAGCTTCAAGGAGCTGGCCGCAACGATCAACAACGTCAGCATCGGTCAGCACGGCTACTGTTACCTGATGGATGAGCGCGGCAACATGGTCTACCACCCGCAGCAGCAGCTTTTGTATGCCGGGTTAAAGAAGGAGGAGGCCGGGCGTCTGGCCTGCCTCGGCGACGGCACCTACGTGGAGGACACGGTCATCTACAGCGTACAGCGTGTGCCGGGCAGCACATGGCGCGTCGTCGGTGTCAGCTACATTGACGAAACCGTCAATGAGAGCTTCCGGCAGATGGTGCGCATCACGGTTATCACGGCGGGGCTTGTTTTTCTGGCCGCGCTGGCGGCGGGCTGGGTGCTGTCCCGCCTGCTGTCCCGCCCGTTGCAGCAGCTCGAAACAGCCATGGAGCAGTTTGAGCAGGACGCCGACCACTTCGCCTTTCAGGCCGTGCGCGGCACGCGGGAGGTGCAGAACCTCTCGGACTCCTTCGGCCACATGGTGGGCCGCATCCAGCAGCTTATGACCACCGTCCGCGAGGAGGAAATTGTCCTGCGCAAGACAGAACTCAAGGCGCTGCAGGCGCAGATCAACCCGCATTTTCTCTACAATACGCTGGATTCCATCGCCTGGATGTGTGAGCGCGGCAAAAATGCCGATGCCGTCCAGATGGTCCATGCACTGGCGCGGCTGTTCCGCATCAGCATCAGCCGCGGGCATGAGCTGATCCCGATCGAAAAGGAGCTGCAGCACGCCGAGGCGTATCTGCAAATTCAAAAATACCGCTACAAAAACCAGTTTACCTATCACTTTACGGTGGACGAGAGCTGCCTGCACTGCCTGTGCAACAAGATCACACTGCAGCCCATCATTGAGAACGCCATTGTTCACGGGCTGGATCTGATGGTTGATTCCGGCCACATTGAAATCACCGTAAAGCCCGACGGGGATGATATTCTGCTCATCGTCGCGGACGACGGCATCGGCATGGAGCCGGAGCAGGTCGCGGCCCTCTTGCAGAATGAGCCGAGTGACCGCACCGGCATCGGCGTCAAGAATGTCAATGACCGTCTGCGCATCTACTTTGGCGCGGACTACGGTATCTCCATTGAAAGCGCCCCCTACGAGGGCACTACGGTGACGATCCGCACCCCGCGCGTGCCGGAGGACAGGGAGGGCGACTATGACAAAAACCATTAAACGTCTGCTGCCCGCGGCCCTGGCCGTGCTGCTGGCAGGCTGTGCCATGCAGCCCGTGGACAGCACAACGACCCGCTACAGGGTCGCGCTCGTAGCCAAAAACAATCGGGATTCCGAGTTCTGGGACGCCGTCTTTACCGGGGCAGAGGCCGCCGCCACGGAATATAACCTGCAATTGACCATAACGGCCCCCGACGATGAGGAGGACTATGCGGCGCAGAACCAGCTGATTGCCGATGCCGTTGAGGACGGCGCACAGGCCATCGTTTTCTCCGCCATTGATTATGAGGCCAACGCCGCCGCCATTGATGCCGCCGCCGCGGCGGGCGTGACGGTCATCAGCGTGGATTCCGCGGTGAACTCTGACAACGTTGCGGCCTACATCGGCGCGGACAACTACGGCGCAGGTCGGATGGCGGCCCAGAGCGCACTGGACGGCACAGCAGGGACGCTCTGCGTCGGGCTTATCAACTATGAGGTCAACGGTGCCAACGGGCGGGACCGGGAGCAGGGCGCGCGCGATGCTTTTGCGGAAAGCGGACGCGCCAGGATCACTGCCGCCGTGTCAACACACCCCAACGCCGCCAGTGCCCGCGCGGACACGCTGGCCATGCTGCGCACCCACCCGGAAATCAACGTGCTGATCGCCCTCAACGAGACGACTGCCGTCGGCGCGGCGCAGGCTGTCCAGCAGATGCAGCGCGCCGACGACCTCTGGCTCGCGGCGTTCGACTCGAACATCGAAACGATTGACGCCCTGCAGACCGGTACGGTGGACGCGCTGATCGTGCAGAACACCTACGGTATGGGCTATTTCGGCGTCGAAAGCGCCTACAAGCTGCTGGCCGGGCAGGGGAGCAGCGTCGAAAAATCGAACATCACCGCCACCCGCACCATCACCCGGGAAAATATGTTTGCCATGGATAAGCAAAAGGTCCTGTTCCCGTTTGGGTGACCCTCGAAGCCCGGCCCCTACGAGCCTACCGCCAAAGCCCTTCTCCCACTTCGGAGAAGGGGCTTTTTTATTTTTCCGTCACCCGCAAAAATCTTACAAAATGAAAACAACAAACACCCTTTTGTTACTTTTACTGCGCATTATGCACAAAAACAAACGCTTTCGACTGGCGAAACTGCCTGAAACGGTGAAAATTTCCACCCGTAGTCGGTGAAATTTCACCTTGTTTTTTCACCCGTCCCCGAGTATTATAATAACTGTCAACAGGGTTCGCTCCTCTACAAGCGACCCGCCCGAAAATCTACTGCATATCTAAAAAAGAAGGAGAAACTCATTATGAAAAAGTTTGCTGCTCTGGCCCTTGCAGGTTGCATGGCCGTCTCTCTCGCCGCCTGCGGCGGTTCCGCCTCCACTTCCACCGCTGCTTCGGAGTCCACGGCTCCCGCAGAGTCCACCTCTGCTGCAGAGTCTGCTGCTGAGTCCGCAGCCGAGAGCGTTACCGAGGCCACTCAGGGCGGTAAGGTCGGCGTCTGCATCTACAAGTTCGACGATGCCTTCATGACCACCTACCGTAATGCTCTGCAGGAGATCCTCGAGGGCAAGGGCTACGAGGTCACCATCGTCGACGGCAACAACGACCAGGCTAAGCAGAACGAGCAGATCAACACCTTCATCACCCAGGGCGTTGACGCACTGATCATCAACCCCGTTATGACCTCCGCTGCCGACCAGATCATCTCCACCGTCAAGGGTGCCGATGTTCCCACCGTTCTCATCAACCGTGAGCCCACCGCCGATCAGATGTCCGCTTATGACAAGCTGGTCTACGTCGGCTGCGACGCTGCTCAGTCCGGCACCTTCCAGGGCGAGCTGATCCTCGACACCGAGAACAAGGGCGACATCAACGGCGACGGCAAGGTTTCCTACATCATGATCCAGGGCGACCCCGAGAATATCGATGCTCAGCTGCGTACCGAGTACTCCGTCAAGGCTCTGACCGATGCCGGCGTTGAGGTTGAGCAGCTTGACCTGCAGCGCGGTGACTGGGACCGTAACAAGGGCCAGGAAATCTGCCAGAACGACCTTGCCAAGTACGGCGATCAGATCGAAGTTGTTTTCTGCAACAACGATGATATGGCTATCGGCGCTCTGCAGGCCATTCAGGCTGCCGGCCGCACCGTCAACAAGGACATCTACCTCGTCGGTGTTGACGCTCTGGACGCTGCCAAGAACGAAGTTGCCAACGGCAACATGACCGGTACCGTTCTGAACGACGCCAAGGGCCAGGCTACGCAGGCTGTTGCTTCCATGGAGGAGCTGCTGGGCGGCAAGACCTTCGAGGCCGACCACCAGAGCGTCTACGTTGACTACGTCAAGGTCACTCCTGACAACGTCAAGGACTTCCAGTAATTTAAAAAAGCCACAGCTTAAACCAGAACAACCGGGGTGCGTGTGCGCAGGCGCACGCACCCTTTTTTCGTGAAAAGGTTACAAAAGATTAAAGGGGGCCAGCGAATTGTCAGAGTACCGCTTGGAGATGTGTGATGTCGTCAAGACGTTCCCCGGCGTCAAGGCACTGAATCACGCACAGCTGAAATTGAAACCCGGCACCGTCCATGCGCTGATGGGAGAGAACGGCGCGGGCAAGTCCACCTTGATGAAGTGCATGTTTGGTATCTACCACATGGACGAAGGCAAGGTCATTTATGAGGGGCAGGAGGTTCAGATTAAGGGACCTCTGGATGCACTGAATCGCGGCATTGCGATGGTGCACCAGGAATTGCAGCCCATCCCGGAGCGTTCCATCGGCGAGAATATCTACGTTGGGCGCTATCCCACCAAGAAATACGGACCCGTCACCGTCATCGACCACGACAAGATGTACGAGGATGCGGCCAAGGTCCTGAAGGAAGTCCATCTGAATTATGATCCGCACGCAAAGCTCGGAACCTTGAGCGTTTCCCAGATGCAGCTGGTTGAGATCGCCAAGGCGGTCTCGGCAGACTGCAAGGTGCTGATCCTCGACGAGCCGACCTCCTCGCTGACGGCAGCTGAGGTCGAGGCACTGTTCACCATCGTGAACGAGCTGCGCGCCAAGGGCGTCTCCATCGTCTATATCAGCCACAAGATGGACGAAATTCTTCGCATCAGCGACGAAGTCACGATCATGCGTGACGGCCAGTACATCGGCACCTGGGAGGCCAAGGAACTGACCACCGATATGATCATCACCAAGATGGTCGGACGTGAGCTGTCGAACCTCTACCCGCCGCGCTCGAATACGCCCGGTGAGGTCGTGTTTGAGGTCAAGGACTTCACGTCCATCAACCCCAAGAGCTTCCGTCACGTCAACTTCAACGTCCGCAAGGGCGAGATCCTCGGCGTTGCGGGTCTGGTCGGTGCCCAGCGCACCGAGCTGATGGAGGGTCTGTTCGGTCTGCGCTGCCACACGTCGGGCACCATCACCTATAAGGGCAAGGAACTGACAATCAACCAGCCGCAGGACGCCATCAAAAACGGCATCGCCATGCTGACCGAGGATCGCCGCGCCACCGGTATTCTGGGTGTGCTTTCCATTGCGGATAACGTCTCCATTGCATCGCTGAACAAGTATCTGATCGGCGGCATCATGCTGGACGACAACAAAATCGAAAAGCTCGTGCAGGATAATGTCGCCAAGCTGTCCATCAAGACGCCGTCCTCCAAAACGCAGATTCAATCGCTGTCCGGCGGTAACCAGCAGAAGGTGCTGATTGCCCGCTGGCTGGCCAACGACCCCGATGTTTTCATCATGGACGAGCCGACCCGCGGTATCGACGTCGGTGCAAAGTATGAAATTTACTGCATCATCGCCGAGATGGCCAAACAGGGCAAGAGCATCATCATGATCTCCTCCGAAATGAGCGAGCTGATCGGCATGTCTGACCGCATCATGGTCATGTGCGATGGCCGCTGCACCGGCTTTATCGACGGTGATAAGGCGAACCAGGAGAACATCATGACGCTGGCTACCCAGTTTGAATAAGGAGGAATCCGAAAATGGAGAAAAAATTCGACTTTAAAAAATTCCTGTCCAATAACGCGATCATTATTCTGATCATTTTGCTGGCCCTCTTCGTCGGCTGCACGACCCAGAACTTCTTTACCGAGAAAAACGCCAAAAACCTGCTGCTGAACGTCGCCCCGCGTTTCATCATCGCCTGCGGCGTTTCGGGATGCCTGATTACCAAGGGCACTGACCTGTCCGCCGGCCGCCAGGTCGGCCTGGCCGCCTGCTTCTCCGCCATGCTGCTGCAGAGTGTTGACTACTCTGCCCGCATGCTGCCCTGGCTGCCCGATATTCCGTGGCCCGTGGCCCTGCTGATCGTCATGGCGGTCATGGCCTGCTTCGGTGCCATCAACGGCTGCATTATCGCATTCCTGAAGGTTCCTCCTTTCATCGCTACGCTGGGTATGCAGACCATCGTTTACGGCCTGTGCTCCGTCATCACCAACAACCAGCCCATGGGCGGTTACAAGCAGAGCTACCTGACCGTTGCCAGCGGCACGCTGGGCCCCATCCCGTTCCTGGCCATCTTTGCGCTGATCGTCGGCATCTTCTTCTGGTTCCTGTACAATAAGACCCGTCACGGCAAGTACATGTACGCCATCGGCGGCAACGAGAACGCCGCTCAGGTTGCCGGTGTCAACGTCACCGCGTCCCTGATCCGCATCTACATCCTGGCCTCCTGCATGTATGCTCTCGGCGGCTTCCTCGTCGGCGCAAAGGCCGGCGGTGCTTCCACCAACACCGGCAACGGCTATGAGCTGGAAGCTATCGCAGCCTGCACCATCGGCGGCGTTTCCACCAACGGCGGCGTCGGCAAGGTCTCCGGCGTTCTGGTCGGCGTTCTGGTCTTTGAAGTCCTGAAGATTTGCCTGCAGTTCCTCGGCGTCGACCCCGCTTACACCTACATTGCACAGGGCCTTGTCATCGTCATCGCCGTTGCCCTTGACCTGCGCAAGTACCTGGCCAAGAAGTAATATGGAAGAAGAAAAAACCACCTCTGAAACGCAAAAGTCCGATTCCCGCCCGGATCGCAGCCAACTGAACGCCTTTGAGAATTTCTATGAGAAGTTCCGCAAAGTGCCGCTGAAATACATTGATGTCTTTATCGGCGTCTGTGTTGCCGCACTGGTCATCGTTGTGCTGGTCGGGATACTGAAAAGCAAGGGAATATTGTAAAAAGCGTGCCTCCCACAGAAACGCTCTGTGGGAGGCACGTCTTTTATTTTACCGCTCAGGGGTCGGGCATACCCGGCCCGCGGCCTTGCGGAAGGCAGCCGCCCTGCATCGCAGACACTCCGGGAAAACCGTAGGGGAGGGATTCATCCCTCCCCTACAAACCGGCCCGGAAGCAGGCATCACTTTTTAACGATTTTTTTCTTCTTCCGCACGCTGTACCCGAAGCTGCCCAGCTTTCTTCCCAGCGCCAGATAATCCCCGTGGCTGTAGACGATCAGCTTCGCCTTGTTCAGGCACAGCTTGCCGCTCTCGTCCAGCAGCCGCTCGTCCACATCCACGGCGACGCACTCGGCCAGAAACAAATCATGCGAACCCAGCGGAATTACCTGCGTGACCTTGCACTCCAGATTCACGGGGCTTTCCTCCACCAACACCGTGCCGACCTTGGCCGCAGGGGCGGCGGTCAGGTGCATGGCAGCGAACTTGTCCACGTCGCGCCCGCTCTTGACGCCGCACCAGTCGATGGCGCGGACAAGGCTCTCGGTGGGCAGGTTCACGACGAACTCGCCGCTTTCCTGAATTAGATGGTGGCTGTACCGCTCGGGCCGCACGCTGATGGACAGCATCGGCGGCTGGGTGCAGATCGTGCCGGTCCAGCCCACCGTGATAAGGTTCGGCTTGTCGGGGCTGCCGCAGCTGACCAGTACGGGCGGCTCCGGGTTCAGCAGGGTAGACCCCTTCCATACCTGTCGGCTCATTGCGCATCCTCCTTGATCTCACCAAAGTTTGGCGTTGCATCGCTGATAATATACCGCGGGCGGTGCTTGGATTCCAGATAAATTTTACCGATGTACTCCCCGATAACGCCCAGACAAATCAGCTGTACGCCCGACACAAAGCAGATGATGCTTGTCATCGAGGCCCAACCGGACACGGTCAGGCCGAGCGCGGCCTCGATGACGGCCCACAGCACGCCGATAAAGCTGACGAGCGCCACAAACACGCCGAAGCCGGTGATGAACCGAATCGGCTTGATGGACAAACTTGTGATGCCGTCAAACGCCAATGCCAGCATTTTGGACAGGGGATAGTGGCTCTCGCCCGCGATGCGCTCGTGGCGCTCGTAGGTCACGCAGGTGGACTTGAAGCCGACCAGGGGCACCATGCCGCGCAGGAACAGGTTGACCTCCCTGAACCGGGCAAACTCCTCCAGCACGCGGGCGCTCATCAGGCGGTAGTCCGCGTGGTTAAAGACGACCTCCGCGCCCATGGCGTTGAGGATTTTATAGAAGCTCTCCGCGGTAAAGCGTTTAAAAAACGTGTCGGTCTCGCGCTTGCTGCGCACGCCGTACACGACGTCGCAGCCGTCGCGGTAGGCGTCCACCATGGCGTCCATCGCGTTGATGTCGTCCTGCCCGTCGCAGTCGATGGAAATCGTAATGTCGCAGCGGCTTTTCGCCTCCATCAGGCCCGCCAGCACGGCATTCTGGTGGCCGCGGTTGCGGCTCTGGCAGATGCCTGCATAGTGCGGGTCACGCGCAGCCAGGTCACAGATAATTTCCCACGTCCGGTCCTTTGAACCGTCGTTCACAAACAGCACACGGCTTTCCGGGCTGATCTTGCCCGCCGCGGTCAGGTCGGCGAGCTTCTGTAAAAACATCGGTGCTGTGATGGGCAGCACCTCCTGCTCATTGTAGCAGGGGATGACGATGTACAAAATCGGGTCGGTACGGTTGTTCATACAAATAACCTCAATATGTTAAAATTGCGGGCAGGCGGCGTGCAGCCGCTCTGGGTCGGGCAGCTTAAAGCTGCCGCGGAACAGCTCGATCAGCCCCTCCTCCTGCATACGGCTCAGCTCGCGGGAGAGCGCGCTGCGGTCACAGTTCAAAAACGCGGCCAGCTCAGTGCGGGTCATGGCGGTGGAAAACGTATCCGCGCCGCACCGCTCGCGCTGTTCCAGCAGCCACATGCAGATGCGCCCGCGCAGGCTCTTGCAGCAAATCAGCTCCAAACGGCGGTCCAGCGCAAAATATTTGTCGCTGATGGTCTCCAGCCAGTTCTGCAGCAGCTTCAGGTGTGCGCTGTGCAGCGCGGCGCAGGGGCGCAGCAGTGCCTCGCAGGGAAGATACAGTGCCAGACAGGCCTCGGCGGCGGAGACATTGACGGGGCTGCGGCTGCGCCCGCCCGCCAGCACGTCGGCAAAGACGCCGCCCGGCCCCATACGGGCCATGACGACGGTAGAGCCGTCGGCCAGCGGCTTGCTTGCCGTGATAGCACCTTCCAGCACAAGGCCGACTTCGTGGGTCTCGTAGCCTGCCATCAGCAGCAGCTCGCCTTTGGCGTAGCGGCGCACCCGCGGCGCAAAGCAGGCCATCAGCGTGTCCAGCTCGGCGTCCGTCATGCCGCGCAAAAGGCTTGTGCGGCGCATCGTTTCGTAGTAGGGTGTGTAGTCCATACAGCTCCTTGCAAACGGTTGAAAAGGGTATCTGTTGCACGGGCAACAGACAATTCACATTTATTATAGTATAGTAGGGCCGCAAAAGCAACAAGGAGGATAAGATTTTTATGAAACTGAAACGTATTTTCGCCGCTGTAACGGCGTTTGCTTTGTGCGCCTCTCTGGCAGGCTGCGGCGCGACCGCGACTGTGAGCGAGTCTGCCGCAGAATCTGCCGCTGAATCCGCCGTCGAGGCAACCCCCGCCGTCACCGAGGCCCCCGCTACTGAAGAAACCGCCGATGCATCCGAGGCCGCCCTGCGCATCGCGGGCCTGAAGGGCCCCACGACGATGGGCCTCGTCAACCTGATGAGCGACGAGGTCGCCTCCAACTACAACTTCACGATGTACGGCGCTGCCGATGAAATCGTGCCGCTGCTGGTCAAGGGTGATCTGGACGCCGCCGCTGTGCCCGCCAACCTCGCCGCCACGCTCTACAACAAGACGAACGGTGCAGTGGAAGTTGCCTGCATCAACACGCTGGGCGTGCTCTACATCGTCGAGAACGGAGAGACCGTCAACTCTGTCGGGGATCTGAAGGGCCAGACCATCGTCACCACCGGCAAGGGCGCTACCCCCGAGTACGTTCTGCGCTACGTCCTGACCGAGAACGGCGTTGACCCCGACAGCGACGTTACCATCGAGTATTGCAGCGAGGCCACCGAGGCCCTGAGCAAGGTCCAGGCGGGCGAAGCCACCATCGCCATGCTGCCTCAGCCCTTCGTCACCAGCGCCATGTCCCAGGTCGAGGGTCTGCGCGTTGCGCTTGACATGAACGAGGAATGGCAGAAGGTCGCCGGCTCCAAGCTGGTCACCGGCGTTCTGG
>OKSA01000984.1_pt1 | contig 26988 bp, 28 predicted proteins | sample 1601181 | NCBI WGS metagenome assembly OKSA01 (sample SAMEA3541538, study PRJEB24748) | human gut metagenome | biome: human gut; feature: human-associated habitat; material: faeces | place: China | collected 2012
TATGTCGCTTAAGAGGAAAATACCCTTTAGGTTTATTTCTATTCCTAAAGGGTATAAAAATAATATTTTCTTCCCGTATCAGTTAGCAACCACCAGTTGAACTGGTGGTTGCTAACTTAGCTGATATTGCAGTATTTTTTATGGGATAAAAAAGTGAATATTATACTACTTTGTAATTATTAACTATTATTTGACACAAGCCATCATTTAACAGCTAAAATTTGACATACTATATTTTATTATACCTACTCATGAATATAAATTCAAGGATATTATTGTGTAAAGAAAAAAGTGTATAAATCTGGAATATCTATAGGCTGCTGTTTTCGCTTTGGCGGTGTCGGCGGAAGGACTTCATTCATATAAGGTCCAATCATAGATACGGTATCTATAACTTCCATCCGGGATCTGATACTTCGATCCGCTGTTTTATCTAGTTCTATCGGAAGAATCACCTCAAAATGGCTTCCTTCTCCCAGTTTGCTCTCTACCTGAATGGTTCCGCCCATCATCTGGATGATATTGTGCGTGATCACCATTCTCTACCAAGTGTTCAAACTCTGTTTCATATTCCATCCATAATAAACTCATTTTCGGTCACTCCTCTTCCAAAACATTTTCATATAAAAAACGTCTTTCCTCAAACAGATGAAAAGACGTTTTTGCTCATATCATTATCTTATCAACAGGCATGGAGATGTTATCATTGGACGCAATAAGAGTGCTGTGCAAATTATATATTTCTCTAAACATGCGTCAATACCTCCTTGCTGACTTTTCTTATATATATTTATAAATGGTCATCTTTACTTTCTCAATATCCAAAGGTTTTGCCAAATTTGTAATATCAATTCCTCTCACGATATCAGCCTTCATATGATCTGCATACGTTACTGCGTTTAATTCGGCTCTTGACCTTGTCAAATCCCTTTGACTGCTATCTGCACGAATGCCTATATTCACCAGAACAACCAAACCGAAAAAGAGCATTGTCATTGCAGACAATGCATCTTTAACTTGGCAACTGGCTACCATTTTACAGACCCTATAGCTTTGCGTCGCAGACTTTCATCTGTTTTGCCGTTTTTCTTGTTATAGCTTTTAAACATATGAAAAAAACTGAGTTTATTATACTCTAATGCTCGACTATGTACAAGAAAAACATTACCGTTTTTACGCCTAAAAGCAAAAAAAGAGTTTCCTGTTCATGATTTTTAACCGGAGTTATTCTTTGCTGTTTTTAATTTCTGCGATTATTCTTTAAATTCCACAGCATGCTTCCTCTTCCAGATCGGAAAAAGATTCCTCTGACAGACATAATTCTCCCGCTCTTTGATCCCGATCGTATGGAAAAATGTCTTCCACATCCCAGTGTATTCATCTTCGTACTCTTCTGTTTTCCGAAGTGCCTCAAACTCTCCGTCCGTCAGATAACGAAGATAATTTTCTCCGTCTTTTGGATGGACACAGACGGTCTTTCGGTTATCGTCAACGATCATCCAATATTCCGATGGCATACGGTCTGCGAAATGTCTTCCAACCAGCATGATCACATCACTTTTGGGTTCCAGATGGCTGACATACACACGCCCGTCGAGACTTTGAAACCGGGCGAATTCACGGAAATGATGGCTTTCATTTCCGACACTACGGTACAGTTCTATTATCCGCATTACATGTGGATTGGTATAATTTTCGAGTACACCCGCTCCCATGGCAAATCCAACTCGTAAAAAATTATAGATTGTCTGCAGTGCGTCTTCTTCTGCTGAAAGGGATGCGTAATACACATACAGATATGCTCTGGAAGAAATATCTCTGCGGATAGACCGGGTGACTTTTTCTGCTTTGAAGCTGTCCCCATCTACATGGATATATTCGTCCAATAATGTTGTCTGGAAAATCGGTTCTTTTTTCAACTGTATCTGATCATGACCGATTAGCAAAGCATCTGCCCATGCATCATAGATGCATGTCATGATGTCTTCTAACCGGTCCTTGCAAGTATATATCTTCATAAATTTCCTGCTTTCTCATATTGCTATAAGTATTTTCTGCCCTAATGATGTAACTATCCAATTCCGAAATCAGCAAGTGTCATCTGTGAAAATCCTTCATTTGCATGAGCCATTTCCCAGGATTCCTTCCGGTCTACGCTGACCAGCTGTCTTGTGATATAAGTCTCTTCAAGTGGTGTGTGATACATCTGTTTTCCACCACAGGTGATGAAATAGTGCGCTCTTTTCAGCACAACTCCCATTTTCTTCAGACTTGTGAAATCCATTCTGCCATATCTTCGTGCATTTACAATACGGCTGGCTGATTTCGGTCCGACTCCGGGTACGCGGAGGAGTTCTGCATAGCTTGCCGTTTCTACTTCAACGGGAAATAATTCCAGATGGCGTAATGCCCAATCACACTTCGGATCCAGAAGTTCGTTAAAATTCGGTTTCTCTATGGTTAAAAGTTCATCTGCCTGAAATCCGTAAAACCGGAGCAGCCAGTCTGCCTGATAAAGCCTGTGTTCACGCAAAAGCGGCGGTGGAGTTCCAATCTCAGGCAGAACAGGATCTTCATTCAGCGGGATATATGCCGAATAAAAGACACGTTTCAGATCAAATCCCTGATAAAGCTGCTGCGTGGTCTGTAATAAGGTATAATCGCTTTCACCTGTCGCTCCGATGATCATCTGGGTGCTTTGTCCTGCCGGTGCAAAGCTGCGTTTTAATCTGTACATATCATGTGGTGCAAGTTGATATGCCTGATTCCAGGTGAAGGAAGAATCCAATAGAGCAGGATTTGACTGTGCAGTAATTGAGGATACATCTGCTGCTTTTTGCAGCGCTGCCCTGCTATCCAGTTTCCTTTGGAACTGTTGTTTGGAAGTATCAGAAAAAATTCCGTTATGCAGGAACTGATTTCCACGACTTCTTTCCATATATGATGATTTTCCGATTGCCATGCGATGTGCGGCAATGGTATTCTGCACCTTTCCCATCGGACTTAGGATTGTCTGCATAGTCTTGTTCGGTGCCAGCTTACGAAGTCCCTCAGAAGTTGGCAGTTCCAGATTCACGCTGACACGGTCTGCCAGATAACCGGCAGCTGCAAGTAATTCATCCGAAGCCCCCGGAATCGTCTTCACATGAATGTATCCATTAAAATGATATTTGGTGCGGAGAAGTAACAATGTCTCGCATATCTTTTCCATCGTATAGGTTGGATTTTTCAAAATACCGGAACTTAGGAAAAGTCCTTCTATATAATTCCGTTTATAAAATTCGACTGTAAGATTACAGATCTCTTCCGGAGTAAACGTAGTTCTTTTTACATCATTGCTCGCACGGTTAATGCAGTATTTGCAATCGTAGACACAATGATTGGTCATTAAGATCTTAAGTAAAGAAATACATCTTCCGTCTGCCGCAAAGCTGTGACAAATTCCACATGAAACGGCATTACCGAGTTCTCCTTTCTGTCCCCGGCGACTTGAGCCGCTTGATGTACATGCGACATCATACTTTGCAGCATCAGCAAGAATATGTAATTTTTCCTGTATTGTATAATGCTCATTTGTCATTTCTGTATTCATATTTCTATTATACAAACATACGTTCGTCTATGCAAGTGTTTTTTACAGTTAAAACAGAGGCAATCAAGAATTGACCTGAATATACAGACAGGGTACGTACAGCTTCATTTGCCATACATACCCTGTTTTAGTAAACATATTTTCTTTTATTTAAGAAATACTTTTGCTCCATGCTTCATGCAACTCATCAACGAATGACATCACGTTTTTTGATCTGCACTGCCATGTCTGGATAATTGGTGATAATTGCAGTTACTCCTGCATCGATCAGCCATTTCATATCCGCTTTTTCATTGACTGTCCAGACACGGACATTCAGATTGCTGCCCAGATATTCTTTCAGGAAATCTGCCATTTTTACATGATATACTGCCGGATGCAGTCCGTCTACTTTTGTATTCTTCGCATACTCTGCAACATTCAGGATCACATCACTGTACAGATAAGCGGTTTCTGCTTCCGGCACAATTTTCTTCATCTGCTGGATGCTGTAATGGTTAAAGGAAGAATAAATCACCCGCTCTTTCATTCCTGCTTTTTTTACAAGATCCGCAACCTTCTGCTCGATTTCAGGATACCAGTAAATTCCTGTTTTCAGCTCAATATTGACCTGGATACCGGATGCTTTTACCGCATCCAGTACTTCTTCCAGGGTTGGGATCTTTGCTGCGGAATACTCCGGGAATTTGTTTTTCAGTACTGTAAGCTCTTTTAACTCTTTTAAGGTATAATCCTTGACCCATCCTTTTTTTTCTGTAACTCTGTCGATGGTTTCATCATGGATCACAACCGGGATTCCATCCTTTGTAAGCTGTACGTCAAGCTCGATTCCGTCAGCACCCTGTGTGATTGCCAGTGCAAATGCTTCCAACGTGTTTTCCGGTGCATATCCGCTTGCACCTCTGTGTGCAAATATTTTTGTTTTGCTCATTGTTTACTGCCTCGATTCTTTTTAATTATTTACAGTATTGTAGTCAGTGATCGCTTTGTTGATCGAATCTGACATTTTCTGTACTGCTGTGTCGACATCTTCTTTTCCATTCAGCATGCTTTCGATTTCAGACTCAACAGTTGCTCTTGCTTCCGGAGAGAACAGGAATTTTACGAATTCCCATGTTGCACAGAGTTTCTTTGGATCTTCAGTCCGCAAACTGTCCCACTAAAATTTCGTTATAAAATTATAGGTATAAATATTATGCTCTCTTCCGTTCTTCCAGTGTTCTGGATATTTCTTCTGTCTTTTCATCTGTTAATATGTAATGTTTTCGGAACACAAGTAATCCGATCAGCAGTACAAGAATCGGAATGATCGTCATACACATCCGAAGTCCCAGCCTGGAAACAGGAGCGATTGCCGTCAGTACTTCTGCCGTTTCATCCTTCTTGATCTGGAAAATCTGAATAACGATCGAAGCCGCAAGTGCAGCCACGCCAGATGCAAGCTTTACCACAAAGGTCTGCATCGAAAAAATTACCGATTCGTCACGCCGGTTATTTTTCAATTCCCCGTAATCTACCGTATTTGCAAGAAAAATCGTCACAATGACATTCAGCATACCCATCGCTGACATAATAAGGAATGCCGGAACCAGAAGCAGATAGACACTGGTACTTTCGGAGAATGCAATCACAAGAAGGAGCAGATATCCTGCAAATGCCATAGAAAAGCTGACATAAAAAAGATTTATCGTATTCATAAATTTCCGGAACAGCGGAAACAAAATCATCATCGCAAGAATCTGGAATGCACCGCCAAAGGTATTAAAAAGCGTATAATTGCTCTGCCATGCTTCCGGACTGAAATCATATTTGAAAAAGTAAATGACCAGATTCGATGTAATATATAGTGCGGTATTGATCATAACAATTGCCACAACCATGGTCAGTGCCTGGTCATTGCGAAACAGTGCCCGGAACATTTCTTTTACCGTTGCTGTTTCCATATTTACCGAAGATTTTTCTTTAATAGAAAGGCAGGTAATCGTGATAAAAATGAAAAACAAAACTGCGATAATCAGCGCAAAATAGCGGTATCCAAGCCGTTCAATTTCCGATGCACCTTCCCCGCCTGCCAGCTTGCCAAGCGTGGATACAGAAAGCACAGTAATGATCGTGACGATGGCAGAACCAACGCCGGCACAGGAACGTGCCATTGCAGAAAGATTTTCGCGCTCTTTTCCACTTTCGGTAAAAGCAGGAATCATGGACCAGTATGGAATGTCCATCATCGTATAAGTTACGCCCCAGAGTATGTAGGTTACAGCCGCATAAGCAACCAGTCCTCTGCCTGAAAGAGAGGGCGGTGCAGCAAACATCAGATACAAAACAATGGCATTTGTCAGTGTACCGATAAAGAGCCACGGTCGGAACTTGCCCCATCTGGTTTTCGTCTTTGCTACGATGATTCCCATGATTGGATCATTAAATGCATCAAAAATTCGGGCGATAAACAGGATCACCCCCATTGCCACAGCACTGACACCCATGATGTCCTGGTAATAATAAAGGACATAGGACGCTGACAGCATATAGACCATATCTTTCCCTACAGCCCCGATTCCGTAGGCAAACTTTTCTTTTCCTTTTAGTTTCTGTACTTCTCCCATAATAAATTCCCCCTTGTCAGATTGTAATGCCATCGATCAGAATGGATACGACTTCATCTAATGCCTCATGATAAGAAATTCCATTCTGGACCAGCACATCTCTCTGGAAAAACTGTTCTAATGTGGCTTCCATCATGGTTTTTAAAATTGGAATCTGGATATTTCGAATTTTTCCTTCTGTGATGCCCTGTTCCAGTAATGAAATCGTACTCTCCCACCCGGTTTCCAGACGGGATTTTACTTTTTCATAAACTTCGGGATACCTCTCCTTTAACTGATAAAGCTGTCTGAGATCAAGCTCCCGATACCCTTCCGGTAACACACCAAGAATTGCTCTGATTTTACCAACCGTATCCAGACTCAGATCTTGAAGAACTTTTTGTTCACTTTCTTTGATCGAGGAAAAACAATAATCAACCATCTCCAGAACCAATGAATTTTTGTCAGGGAAAACAGTATAGATTGTTTTTTTGCTGATTCCCAGAAGAGATGCAAGATCATCCATTGTAAATTTTAACCCTTTTTTCTGAAATGCCTGGATGGTTGCTTCGAGAATATCGCCTTTTAAATTTTGATTCGGCATAAGATCATCTCCTTTTGGAAACTATTTCTCCTGTAATAGTTTCCTTGATTGTAGCATCTTTGCGCACAAAAAAACAACTAACTAAATTCACAAAAATAGTTTCTTGTTTTTGGTAACTTTTTAATATTGAATGACATCTCTTTTTCTGCGGATACATTTTGATTTAAAACTCTCTTGGTTGCAATTTTTTTTACTATAAAAACAGCTGCGGAATTGCTTCCACAGCTGTTGCGTGCTTGAAACCGTACCTCTACACTGTGAACTGACACAGGTTTTTTACAGGGGGATTTAAAAATTTAAATTGTATACTTTTCCAAAAATGTTTCTATGAACAAGAACACATAACCTGATAACAAATAACCAATAAACGATGACATTGAACCATAACCAACCGTCTATAAGCTTTGTTGAAGATATACCCTGTACGGAAATTCCTACTTAGATATCCACATCAAACAACACTGTCTGATTGTAACGATCCAGTGCAATCTGCATTTCCATAATTGTATTGGAAATACGGTCGTATTCCTGACGGATTACTTCCAGATCATAGTTGATATATTTATATTCCGGTACCGATCCGGATGAACTGAAGGAATTACTATACACACGCATTTTCGGAAGCCGCTTGCGCATATCGTCAAGAACAGCTTTTCTTTTGTTAAGCTGCGCCATTCGGATCAGAATGCTGTCAATGCTCATCTCCTGATTGCCGACCTGCACTTTTGCGGTGGCATTTGTCAGGTTCAATGTATGTTTGATAGTAACAATCTTCCTGTCGATCTCGTCAATTGTATTTGCAATGGTCATATAATCATATTCCGGAATGACCGGCTCCTCATTGACCGCTGCCACATAGGTACTGGATGCTGCCTCCTTGTTTACCCAGAATGCTTTATCTTCCTCAAGGCTTCTCAACATCTTGTTTGCATAAGCTGATGTAATTTTCTTCATGATTTTTGCCTCCCATACTGTTCTCTTGCTTACAATATAAATGATGTAACCGGATTGCTCCATTGCTATGCAATTCCCGCAATTTTCGAACACCATATAAATAATATCTGTTCCTCAACTTCTGATTTAATTATAATTATATGATAGCAGTTTGTCATTCAACCAACAGTTTAAAACTCCACAGAAAGAACAAGGAATGTGCGAAGCACATTCTAGCGCCTGTGGCGGTCGCTTGCGACATCTTCATTATACGCCGCAGTGCGCATCCTGCCGGAGGCTTTTATTACATAGGAAATGAAATTTCCTATGTAATAAGAAATATCCCCGTCAATGACGAGGATATCTTCAATCGAAGTATGTAATAATCTACTTAAAATAATGAAATTGTCTATACTGGGTAACGATTTGCCGGAAAGCCATTTATAAATGGCCTGCGGATTTTCAAATCCAAAAGCTCCCTGGATTTCCCGAATTGTATATCCTTGTTCCAAGAGTAGCTTTCTTATGTGTTCTCCAGTCTTTTTCGGCTGGATTGACAAATACATGGGTTCCATACTTTGTGCCTCCATGATTCAGAATCAAGTTCACTGATAACTTATATATTATAACACAGAAAGCATCGGATCACCAGTATCAGTCTCTAAAACATCAGAAAATTATCCTTTCGCAAACATGATTTTTCTGTTTTTCGTAAAAATCGTTATCCTCTGTTTTAAGCAATATTTGCTTGTTTCAGACGATTAGTAGTCTAAATAAAATCTTAATTTTATTTAGTTTGGAACTTGTTGTTGCTATCATAAATCGTTGGATTCCTCGATTAAAGAGGCTCATGATTTAGATTTTAATAACCCATTGCTTTAACAATATCATCGTCTTTCAGCTCAACACCGACTCTTATTTTTTCAATAAGATCTCGCTGCCAATCTTCTAGTTCGTCCACTCTCCATTCACTGATCTCTTGTGCAACGAAGCAGCGTTCCCTATCCCATATACTTTCTTGCTTATCCTTGTCTGTATATGGGATAGATCTGTAATATGTTTTCTCACTAAATTCATACTTTACATTGAAATATAGATATCGGAAATATTCTGTGTAATGTATTTCTTTTGGGATTTCTGCACCATAATATTTGCCGTTTACTTCTTTGTAATGATATAGCTTCTGTTCAGAAAGCCGTATGTCAAATAACTCTTCGATTGTTTTATCTTTGTCTTCCGGGTGTTCTTTAAAGTGCCTTTCCTGCCACTCATCAAATAGATCAAAAGTATATGGTTGTTCGAATAGTCTTGATGTTTCTCTGCCACATATTTTTTCGCCAAAGAAATCTGCGCCACTTCTAAAACGCTCTATAATCCTTTTGTCCCTATTTGTTAAGGGTTTATTCTCCTGTATTTGTTGCTTGAATCTATGTGCCATAGACAGTTTAAGACTCCATTTTGTATATTCTGTATGTTCTTCTTCTGTCCATTCCGATTCAGGCTTTTTGAATTTTATGACATCCGGTTTAAAATTTTTCATAATATATCCGGCATAGTCTGCGACCGGAATTGTTTTAGGTATTTCGTTATTTATAATTATATTTCCTCCACTTGCATTAAAAAAGCGCATTACCGGTTTTGCCAGTAATACGCTTCGTTTTGTTGGTTGGTTTGCTACAGAATAATTGTTTTTACAAATTATAGAAAAATGCTAGTTACTTCTGTACAAAAATATATTTACAGATCTTCCGGATCCACCTGTTTGCCATCGCTCCAGATTCTTTCCAGATCGTAGAACAGACCCTTTCTGTCCTTGCTTCGGAAATGGATTTTATTCAATCAGAAGTTTATAAAAACAGCTTTTTCCTGGAAACCAAAATGAGTAGAAATCCTTAAAACCGTTAGAAACAAAGATTGTCCAGCAATATCCCCATAAGATATGAAAAGCAAGGATAACATTTTTATGTATATTTGTTGTTTTTGTTGTTTTTTATATACCTCACGTAGTTTTTTACATGGGTAATCTTGATTTTTTTGTTATAATAATATCATGAATTTAGCTAGAAGAATATTCACCAATTTCAATGTAATTCGGTAAAACGCTAAATTTTTTGTAGGCAGAAGTGTGTGCATTGGTTAGGATGTGTATATGTACTAATACAACTTGCTGTGATATATGCAAATTGTATAAAGAATCGTGGCGTTTAATATTTATGGAATGGAGAGAGGATAAAAATGAGAATTTACAAAGCAAAAGATTACGTAGACATGAGCCGCAAGGCTGCCAATATTGTTTCTGCACAGGTTATTATGAAACCAAATTGTGTTCTGGGGCTTGCAACCGGATCTACTCCGATCGGTCTTTATAAGCAGTTGGTGGAATGGTATAACAAAGGTGATCTTGATTTCTCAGAAGTTATGACGGTAAACCTTGATGAATATAAAGGACTTAGCCGTGACAACGATCAGAGCTACTACTATTTCATGCATCAGAACCTATTTGATCATGTGAATATTCCAGCTGAGAATACACACCTTCCAAACGGAATGGAACCGGATTCTCAAAAAGAATGCCAGGAATATACCAATCTGATTCAGTCTTTAGGCGGCGTAGATCTTCAGCTTCTCGGAATCGGTCATAACGGTCATATCGGATTCAACGAACCGGGGGAAGCTTTTGACAAGCAGGTTCATTGTGTAAATCTGACTCAGTCTACCATCGAAGCAAACAAACGTTTCTTTGCTTCAGCTGACGATGTTCCGAAACAGGCTTATACAATGGGAATCAAGACGATCATGCAGGCAAAGAAAATCCTGATCGTTGCAAGTGGCGAAGATAAAGCAGAAATCGTAAGAGATGCTTTCTTTGGTCCGATCACACCGAAGGTTCCTGCTTCTGTTTTACAGCTGCACAATGATGTGACTTTGGTAGCTGACGAAGCTGCACTTAGCAAACTTCCTTTATAATCATGTCTGCAAGGAACGGAGGCTTTGAAAATGATCATAAAAAATGCGTCAATTTATACAGAAGATCATACTTTTGTGAACGGGAATGCAGTTGTAGAAAATGGCAGATTTGTAAGTTTTTCGGATTTTTCGGAACAGGATGCCCAGATAGTGGATGCCCAGGGACTTTATATGATTCCGGGACTTGTGGACATTCATTTTCACGGATGCATGGGAGCAGACATGTGCGACGGTACAAAAGAAGCACTGGATATCATTACGAGATATGAAGCGTCCATCGGTGTGACTTCTGTCTGTCCGGCTACCATGACAATTGCTAAAGACGAGCTTTTAAATGTCATGAAAAATGCAGGTGATTACGCCTACAATGGCGGTGCACACCTGGTCGGTATCAATATGGAAGGACCATTTATCAGTGCTTCCAAAAAAGGTGCCCAGGCAGAAGAAAATATCCTGCATTGTGATTATGAATATTTCTGCCGGCTTCAAAAGGCGGCAAAGGGACTGATCAAACTGGTGGATCTTGCACCGGAAGAACCGGGAGCCATGGAATTTATCGAGAAAGCAAAGGATGAGGTGGTTATATCCCTTGCGCATACCGCATCGGATTATGATACTGCAAAAGAAGCTATTCAGCGTGGTGCTTCCCATGCAACCCATTTGTACAATGCAATGCCACCATTGAATCATAGAAATCCGGGCGTGATCGGTGCGGTTAGGGATTCTGAAACATGCCATGCAGAGCTGATCTGCGACGGTGTACATATCCATCCGTCTGTGATCCGCGCAACCTTTGCCATGTTTGGTGCGAAGCGTATGATCCTGATCAGTGACAGTATGCGAGCAACTGGTCTGAATGATGGAGATTACACCCTTGGCGGACAGCCGGTAAAGGTAAAAGGCAATCTTGCTACCCTGCATGATGGAACAATTGCTGGTTCTGCTACGAATCTTATGGACTGTGTGCGTTTTGTGGTTAAGAAAGTCGGCCTTCCGTTTGAAACAGCAGTCATGTGCGCATCTGAAAATCCGGCAAAAGAAATCGGAATTTTCCATGAGGTCGGAAGTATCTCCGTTGGTAAGAAAGCAGATTTTGTGCTTTTAGATAAAGATTTGAATATAGTAAGCGTCTATGTAGATGGAAAGGAGATCACATGTTAGGTTTATTTAAAGGAAAAAATAAGGGGAAGCTACTCCACTCCCCGTGTAACGGAAAAGTCGTACCGATCACAGAAGTTCCGGATTCGACTTTTGCGGATAAAATATTAGGAGACGGATTTGCAGTCATTCCTTCCGAGGGAAAGGTCTATGCACCGGCAGATGGGGAAGTGAGTATGGTATTTGATACTCTTCACGCCGTTACTATGACAAGCACCCAGGGAACAGAGATTCTGATCCATATCGGTCTTGATACCGTTACACTGAAAGGAGAACCTTTTACCCCCCATGTTGTTGCAGGTGACAAGGTAAAACAGGGAGATCTCCTGATGGAAGTTGATCTGGATAAGATCCAGGCAGCCGGATTAAATACCATTACTCCGGTACTCATCTGTAATACAGATACTTATGGAAAAATAGCCCTTCAGAAGAAAGGCGAAGTCACACTGGAGGATGCTGTGCTTAAATTATCCTAAGATCTGTGCTTTTTCAATCGAAGCTGACTGGAATGGTCCAGTTTAGTGTATACTTTTATTTTATTTCTAAGGAGGAAAAACATGAAATTCTTACAAAAACTTGGTAAAGCGTTAATGCTCCCGGTAGCTATTCTTCCGATCTGTGGTATCCTCATGGGTATTGGATACAGGTTATGTCCGGCTGCGATGCAGGGTGGAGACATCCAGGGTGCAGTAAATCTGATCGGTCTGTTTTTAGTAAAAGCAGGTGACGCTCTGATCGGCAACATGGCAATTCTTTTTGCAATCGGTGTCGGTGTCGGTATGTCTGAAAAAAATGATGGTACAGGGGGTATCGCTGCTCTTGCTTCATGGCTTATGATGACAACACTTCTTTCAACAGGATTTGTTACAACGATCATGCCTTCTATCGCAGACAGTGCAACAAAGACACTTGCCTTCGACAAAATCGCAAACCCGTTTATCGGTATTCTTGCAGGTATCATCGGATCAATGTGCTACAACAGATTCAAAAACACAAAGCTTCCGGACTGGTTGGCTTTCTTCAGTGGAAAACGCTGTGTAGCAATTATTGCAGGAGTTGTTTCTATTCTTGCATCTGTTGTTTTATTATTCGTATGGCCATTACTTTTCGGTGCACTTGTTGCTCTTGGAAAAGGTATTGTTGGTCTGGATGTTGTAGGAGCCGGTATCTATGCATTCCTCAACCGACTGCTGATCCCTACCGGATTACATCACGCACTGAACAACGTATTCTGGTTTGATACCATCGGTCTTGGTGACTTACAGCACTTCTGGGCCGGTGAAACATCTGCAGACGTATCATGGAGTCTTGGAATGTACATGTCAGGATTCTTCCCATGTATGATGTTTGGTATCCCTGGAGCAGCTCTTGCTATGATTCAGTCTGCAAAGAGCAATAAGAAGAAAGTTGCAATCGGACTTATCGCATCTGCAGCAATTTCCGCATTCGTTTGTGGTGTTACAGAGCCATTCGAGTTCGCATTCATGTTCCTCGCTCCGGCACTTTACGTTGTATACGCATTACTGTATGGTATCTTTACAGTAATCACAGTAGCTCTTGGATTCCGTGCAGGATTCAGCTTCTCAGCAGGACTTACAGACCTTATCTTCTCTGCTCCCCTTCCGGCAGCAGCTAAGACATGGCTTATCATTCCTCTTGGAATCGCAGCTTTCATCGTATTCTACGTTGTATTCCGTTTCGCAATCGTTAAATTCGATCTGAAGACACCAGGTCGTGAAGATGACGATGATGATGAAACAAAAGTTGTTCTTGCAAACGATGACTTCACAACAGTAGCTAAGATTGTTCTTGAGGGTGTTGGTGGAAAAGATAACGTAGAGTCTATCGACAACTGTATCACAAGACTTCGTCTTGTTATCAAAGATTACACAAAGGTTGATGAGAAGAAGATCAAATCTGCAGGTGTTGCAGGCGTTGTTCGTCCATCTCAGAAAGACGTTCAGGTAATCATTGGAACAAAAGTTCAGTTTGTAGCTGACGAGTTCAAGAAACTTTGCAAATAAGTTTAAATGATAATTAGGTTATCCGGGATAATGATGTGAAAGAATACGGATAACACACACATTAATAATCCCTTTTCAAAAGCGGAAGTGGAATCGGCGAAGAGCCGAGGACACTTCCAATTTTTATATATACAAGACTACTTGACAAAATGTTTACAATAGTCTATCATCAAGGCTACGGGAGTTGCTAGAACTCTTATATATGGAAGGCTGTGAAGGGAACAAGTAACAGACAGAACAGACACACAGAAAGTTGCCGGTTGATGAGAGGCGCGTAGATGACTGACTGCGAATACATCCTGGAGCTTCACACTGAAATCTGAAGATGGGAATTCATAGATCGATATGGGGAACAGATCAGACAGAGAGTAGGCTGTGACGGAGTTGTGCTCGTTATTGCACGAATGAGACTGACAGACATATGTTGTCGGTGAATTAAGGTGGTACCACGGTGATAGATCGTCCTTATTGCATCATGCAGTAAGGTCTTTTTTTATACAAAAATCCAGCAAGTTACATTGCCATGATACTTGTATACAAGGCCAGAACTGAATGATGCGTTCGAAAAAATATAACAAAAAGAAAAGGAGAAGAACAATGGGAATTTATGAAGAACTTCAGGCAAGAGGCCTGATCGCCCAGGTAACAGATGAGGAGAGAATCAAAGAACTTGTAAATAATGGAAAGGCTACATTCTATATCGGATTCGACCCGACAGCTGACAGTCTTCATGTAGGACATTTCATGGCACTCTGCCTAATGAAACGTCTGCAGGAAGCAGGAAACAAGCCAATCGCACTGATCGGTGGTGGTACAGGATATATCGGAGATCCATCCGGAAGAACTGATATGAGAAGCATGATGACACCGGAGCAGATCCAGCATAACTGCGACTGCTTCAAAAAGCAGATGAGCCGTTTCATCGATTTCTCAGAGGGCAAAGCTCTTATGGTAAACAATGCAGACTGGCTGCTTGACTTGAACTACATCGATGTACTTCGTGAGGTAGGACCTCATTTCTCAGTAAACAGAATGCTGACAGCTGAGTGTTACAAGCAGAGAATGGAGAAGGGACTCAGCTTCCTTGAGTTCAACTACATGATCATGCAGGCATATGACTTCTACGAGTTGTTCCAGAACTACGGATGTAACCTTGAGTTCGGTGGAGATGACCAGTGGAGCAACATGCTCGCAGGTACAGAGCTGATCCGTCGTAAACTTGGTAAAGATGCAAGCGCTATGACAATCACACTGCTTCTGAACTCTGAAGGAAAGAAGATGGGTAAGACACAGTCAGGTGCTGTATGGCTTGATCCAAATAAGACATCCCCATTTGACTTCTACCAGTACTGGAGAAATGTCGGAGATGCTGATGTTCTGAAATGTATCCGTATGCTGACATTCCTTCCGCTTGAAGAGATCGACAAGATGGATGCCTGGGAAGGCGCACAGCTTAACACAGCGAAAGAAATCCTTGCATATGAGCTGACAAAGCTTGTTCACGGTGAGGAAGAAGCACAGAAGGCACAGGAGAGTGCACGTGCACTGTTCAGCCAGGGAAATGCTGACAATATGCCGACAACAGAACTGGAAGAGGCAGATTTCCAGGATGGAAAGATTGATATCCTTGCAGTTCTTGTAAAGAGTGGACAGGCATCTTCCAGATCTGACGCAAGACGTGCCGTAACACAGGGTGGTGTTTCTGTAGACGGAGAGAAAGTAACAGACATTACAACAACATATGCTCCGGCAGACTTTGACGGAGAAGGTAAGATCGTGAAAAAAGGAAAGAAAAACTTCCGTAGAGTTGTTGCAAAATAATGAAATGAATTAAAAATAGTGGCTGTTACTGTAGCATCAGGGTGAATACAGTAACGGCCGCTTCTTATAAGGAGAAAATAAAAATGGCATTTAAAGAAGTAAAGATTGAGGAACTTTCATTTAACCCTTTTACAAAGATCAGCAAGGAATGGATGCTGATCACAGCAGGAGATGAAGAGAAGCATAATACAATGACAGCCAGCTGGGGTGGAGTTGGAATTATGTGGGGGATGAATGTGGCAACAGCATATATTCGTCCACAGAGATATACGAAGGAATTCGTAGATGCAGAAGATATGTTTACACTTTCTTTCTTTAAGGAAGATTACAGAAAAGCATTAAATCTTTGTGGATCCAAGTCAGGACGCGACTGTGATAAGGATAAAGAGGCAGGACTGACACCGTATTACACAGACGGAACAACAGCGTATGAAGAAGCAGATCTGATCTTTGTCTGCAGAAAGCTTTATGCACAGGAGATGAAACCGGAGTGCTTTACAGTAGACGGACCGGATGAGAAATGGTATCCGGGCAAAGATTATCATACAATGTATATGGGGGAGATTGTGAAGGTTCTTGTGAGAGAATAAGTAAAAGATTTCAGCTGGTCAGATTATGAAGTCGAAGAGCCGGAACAATTAAAATAAAGAGTAGTTACACTGCTTGCAAATAATAGGAGAACTCCTTTCAGTTGTGATAAGATGCAGCCTGAGAGGAGTTTTTTGTAGAATAGAGTAAATAAAAATGCTGTACAACTTGAAAATCTTGATAAAATATGGTAAAAATAGATATAGAAAATACCAGGAAAGCGGGCGGTAGAATGGAAGAAGTAAAAACAATAATACTGAAGGATGTATTGCCTTTTGTGGATCCGGTGGCGAGGTCCCATGCAAGAAGAGTTCTGAAAGATGCAGAAGGATACAAGGAGCTTGTGATTGATTTTCGGGGAATAGAATTCATGGGGCGCGGTTTTGCGGATGAAGTGTTCCGTGTGTTTCAGGAAGAGCATCCGGAGATAAAGATTACACCGCTTCATGCGAGTACATCTATGTTAGCGATGATTCGCCATCTCGGAGGAAAACAACAATAAATGATATTTACAGATTCCTTGTAAACCGTTACAATAGGAAGTCGGGGCATTTGTCTCTGATATCTTATTATATAGAAGAAAAGGAACAAGGAAAATGGGGATTTATCTGATTGTATGTCCGCTGGTGTTTCTGGCGGGCTTTGTTGATTCAATTGCAGGAGGCGGTGGACTTATCTCGCTTCCGGCATATATGTTTGCCGGGATTCCGGTGCATAATGCAATCGCGACGAACAAGCTGTCATCTTCAACAGGAACGGTAGTATCGACAGCGAGACTGATTAAGAATAAGAAAGTAGACTGGGGATTTGTACCCGGAACAGTGATCGGAGCGCTGATCGGTTCTGTTGCCGGAGCAAATCTGGCGCTGATCATCAGCGACCATATTTTGAAAATGGTATTGGTTGTTATCCTGCCAATTGTAGCTTTCTGTGTGTTGAAAGACAAGAATATGGATGTGGAAGTTCCGGTCGGAATGACAAAGAACAAGCAGTATCTGATCGCGATTGTATGCTCTTTGGTGATTGGTTGTTATGACGGATTCTACGGTCCGGGAACAGGAACCTTCTTGCTGCTTGTATTTACCAAGCTTGCGAAGATACCATTGGAGAAAGCGACAGGAAATGTGAAGATTGTGAATCTTTCTTCCAATATTTCAGCGTTGATCACATTTATCCTTGCAGGGAAAATTATGTGGGGACTGGGGCTGGCAGCATCCTGTTTTAGCATTGCCGGACATTATGTTGGTGCCGGAATGGTTGTAAATAATGGAGTGAAAGTGATCAAGCCGATTATTCTGATCGTACTGGTGCTATTATTGGTTAAGGTTGTGTCTGGAATATAAAAAGAATAAGGAAATAAAAGAAGCAGAATCATGAGTGGAAAATGATTCTGCTTCTGTGTTTACATTACCAGTCGCAGTATTCTTGTCTTATCCAAAATAAAAATCGAACAGACCATAAACAGATGCGCCAGGAGTGTGCTGACGATCACGCCGTTGGAAGTCAGCAGGAATCCAATGTGGAATCCAAACCAGCAGATAAATCCGGAGTAGCTTGTCATTAAAATCAGAAGTGGAAGTTCTTCCCAAAATCCATGAATCGTGGAAAGAAAATCATCCATCGTAAAGTCAAAGTAAATGAAGCGTCCGACTGCAAGTGTGATGAAATACATCATCAGTGAATCATAATTATCATCATTATAAATGAATTTAATATAAAGCAAAATCAAGATAATATAAAATGAAGACACCAGTCTGATGGAAGCCTTTTGGTTGGAATTTATTTCTTCCAATGGTACAAATACAATATCAAGCCATCCATTTAAGATAACGGAGAAGCAAAGGAAGAGTAAAAGGATAATATCCTGATACTTCTGCCAATAGATGGATACGCCAGGGATCCTCTCGTCGATAACATAGTAAAGAGACAGAAAGATCAGTACAGAGGTGCTGGCGAAGACCATCTCAAAGAAACTTTCAATAATGCTTCTTTTTCGCTCCTGATGGTGGCGGTTGATACGACGGATTGCTTTGTGAGACAGGGAGTCATCCTGGAGTCGCTGGCGTGTTTTCAATTTGGCTACGCCAAGAACAATACCGATCACAACGGCCAGCCCGATCAGCGAGACGAGCAGGTAGATTCCGATGTATTCAAAGTTAAAGTAGTGTGTAACATAAGTTCTCATTAAAATGCCTTCTTTCAAATTCCTTAGCAGGTTATAAATAGTTGTATAGCTTTCATTATCAATTATAGCACGGTGATGCAAGGGGAAAATACTGGTAACTGTTCAGAGCCAATACTGGATAAAATTCAACCTAGTCAAACAAAATAAACTATGTTAGACTATCAATAGATTGATAAAAAGATAACAAGCATGGTATCTGTCAGAATGGATTGCCAGTTGTATGTAGTGCGAGTAGTAACCAAAACAGTTTACTAGGGAGTGGAAAAAGGATAGGATGAGAATAATGAAAGCAATTGTATTCGACGTAGACGACACATTATATGATTTATCAACTCCATTTAAGGAAACATGCAGGGAGGTTTTTCCAGAAGATAAAGATCTAGATCTAGAAGGCGCATTTTTGGCAAGCAGAAGATACAGCGATTCCGTGTATGCACGCTGCTTAAGTGGTGAGATGTCAATGGAAGAGATGTATATCTATCGATTCAAAAATGCATTTCTTGATTATGGGAAGAAGATCGATGCACTCAAGGCATTGGAATTCCAAGCAATTTATGAAGAAAAACAGCATGAAATCAAGATGACAGATGCAATGAGACAGTTGATGCAGAACTTGAAAGAGAAGGTGACTCTGGGAATCATTACAAATGGGCCGGCGCAGCATCAGTGGGATAAAGTGAATGCGCTTGGCGTAATGGAATGGATCCCGGTAGGTTATGTATTTATATCAGGAGCACTTGGTGTAGCAAAGCCGGATAAGAGGATTTTCAGTCGTGCGGCGGAAAGAATGGGGATTTTGCAGGAAGAGATCTGCTATGTAGGAGATTCTTTTGAAAATGATATCGCAGGGGCGAAAGCTGCGGGATGGAACGCAGTCTGGTATAATCATCGTGACCATCAGGCAGCAGGTGATGTAAAGCCGGATGCAGTAGTAAGAAGTGAGGAAGAATTGATTGCATGCCTGAAGAAGATCAGCACGAAGGAGTGAGCAGAACAATTAGATACAAAAAAGAAAAATAACAGCTGTAAGAGAAATATGTTTCAATAGCAGCTGTTATTTTTCTTTTTATTCGTTATTCTTTTACTTTTTCACTTTTATCTTTCGGCAGGATCAGACTGAGCAGCAGTGATACTACGAACACACCTGCAACAGCATTTCCGTTGAAGATATCTCCCACAGCCTGTGGGAAAGCGCTGAAGAAGTTCGCATCTGTTTGTGTAAGACCAACGCCGACGCAGAAAGCGAGAGATACAATGATCATTGTGCGGTCATTGAACTCACAGTCTTTGAGCATCTTGATTCCTTCGTACAGGATTGAACCAAACATCATAACAGTACATCCACCAAGTACTGACTGCGGCAGGGAGTTAAAGAAAGCTCCAAGCGGCGGGAACAGAGATGCCAGGATCAGGATCAAAGCTCCCATAAGGATCGTGAATCGATTGATTACGCCAGTCATAGTTACAAGCCCGACATTCTGGCTGAAGGAAGTCAGTGGCAGACATCCGAAACATCCGGAAATTGTACTGGAGAATCCGTCAACTGCAAGAGATCCCTGCAGCTCTTCAATCTTAATGTCACGGTCTAAAGATCCTTTACATACTGCAGTTGTAGCTCCGGTTGTCTCAGCAGCAGAAACCAGGAAGACAATCGCAATTGTAAAGAATGCTCCAAGGTCAAATACCGGTGTATGACCGGTGAAGAAGACAAGTCTTGGAAGGCTGAAAAATCCGATTTCACTGATTGTTTTGCTGATTCCGGAGAAATCGATCATTGGAGCAATACCGGCAACAGTAAAGATTGCGGAAAGGATATAACCGAAGATCAATCCAACAAGGATGTTCAGGTTTTTGTATACACCATGCAGTAAATATCTTGAAACCAGACAGACAATCAGTGTCACAAGACCTACAAGAAGGTGATACCAGGATCCAAATGATTCGGAACCGCTTCCACCGCCCCAGGAATTCATTCCAACCGGGAGAAGAGAAAGTCCGATCGCGATAACAACACAGCTGGATACAACCGGTGTTAAATATTTCTTCCAATACTGGGCACTTAAACCAACAACTCCCTCGAAGATACCACCAAGGATAACGGCACCGACCATGCCTTCATATCCGAGATCCGGATTTGTACAGATCATCAGAAGACTTCCAAGGAAAGTGAAGCTGACACCCATAACGATCGGCAGTTTCGAACCAATCTTCCATATAGGGTAGAGCTGTAAACAAGTACCGATTCCGGCTACGAACATGGCGCACTGAAGAAGTCGAGTGATTTCAACAGCGGTCAGATGATCACCGGTGCCTCTGACAAGAGCGGCACTGCAGACGATTAATACAGGAGCAAGGTTGGCTACGAACATGGCCAGTACATGCTGTAAGCCGAAAGGAATCGCTTTTCCGAGTGGTACGCGGCCGTTCAGGAGATAGATATTTTCTTCGCTGACGGTTGTGATATTTCGTTCTTTATCTTTCATATTTACATACCCGTTCTTTCTAGATATTTCATATAATGGTTCTGTATCTGTTATACAGATCCCCAAACAGAAACCACTATATACTGGTTCGCAGATTGTTGTAAATGAAAATCTGCGAACCTTTTATGTGATTGTAGTTACAACGTTACTGTTCACTTTTAGACAGCGTCTGCTTCTTCATTTTTTCCGAGTCTGCGAAGCATTGTCTTCTTGACTGCACGGAAAATGTTTTCATAACCTGTGCAGCGGCACAGATGACCGGACATCATTTTACGAATCTCATCATCTGAGAATTCTTTGCCGGCATTTAAAAGTTCAGTTGCACTCATGATGAATCCAGGTGTACAGAAGCCACACTGAACAGCTGCTTCGTCAATAAATGCCTGCTGAATATCGGATAACTCACCATTTGGTCCGGCGAGACCTTCAAGAGTAAGGATTTCTTTTCCCTCAGCCCATACACCGAGATAGATACAGGAGTTGAAGCATTCCCCATCAATGATTACATTGCATGCTCCACATTCTCCGACTTCACAGCCTTTCTTTACGCTGGTCAGACGGAAGTCATCTCTTAAAACATCTGTAAGTGATGCACGGACATCGATCATTTTCTCAACTTTCTTACCGTTGATCGTGCAGGTAAGTAATTTGTACTGTTTATTCATCGATCACACCTCCTGCCAATCTGATAGATTCTGTCAGTGCACGCTCTGCAAGAACAGTAGCGATGTGCTGACGGAATGCCTTGGATGCTCTCCAGCTGTCACGTGGATTGATATCTTCCAGAACAGCCTGACCAAATTCATGAACAACAGCTTTTGTAAGCGGTTTGCCCTTTGCTTTTGCCTCAGCAGAAGGTGCACGCATCGGAACAGGTCCTGCAACTCCGTAAGCAATTCTGACATCCTTGATCGTCTTCTTATCTTCAGAGAGTTTTACATTGACAGAACATCCTGTTGTTGCGATATCCATTGCATTACGCATTGCGTATTTAATGTAATGTCCGTGGTAGCCTTCGTATGCTTCCTTCGGAATGATGATCGCTGTCTGAATCTCTGCCGGTTTCAGATCAACGACTCCTGCTTTAATATAGAAGTCATGAATCGGGATTCTGCGAACTCCGTCCGGTCCTGTGATCTCAACAATTGCATCCCATGCATGAAGTGTTGAAGCGGAATCAGCGGATGTAACACCATTACATGTGTTTCCACCGATCGTTCCGATGTTACGGATCTGTGGTCCACCAACCATATCAACAGCTTCCCCAAGTACGTTGATATGCTTCTGGATGATCGGATTCTTTGTAATATGAGAGAAGCTGGTCAGAGAGCCAATGCGGATCGCACCGTCTTCTTCATAAGATATGCCTCTCATTTCATCAATTCTATAAATGCTTACAAGTTCTTTTCCTGCGCGACGTCCTTCACGCATCTGTACAAGAACATCACTTCCGCCGGCAATGATCTGTGCTTCCGGATGTTCCTGTAAAAGCTGTATAGCATGAGCTACGCTTTCAGCTTCATAAAGTGCTTTAAGATCATACATTTGCTTCTCCTCCTTCCTCAAACATATGTTGTTCTTTCATGCTGCGGAACAGATGGTGCGGATTCACCGGTGCATCATTTACATAGACACCTGTTGCCTGATAAACTGCGTTACGGATTGCAGGTGCAATAGAACATGTCGGTGGCTCACCAAGAGATTTTGTTCCGAATGCACTTGTAGGCTCCGCATTTTCTACGAAATAAGCACGTAGTCTCGGGTGATCCATAAATGTGGATAACTTGTAATCGAGCAAGTTATTATTTAATGCTCTTCCGGTTTTCGGATCAAAGAGCAGGTTCTCAGAGAGTCCGAATCCGATTCCCATACTCATACCACCGTGTACCTGAGCTTCAGCAAGTGCCGGGTTAATCAGTGTGCCGGCGTCATGTACATTGACGAGATCAAGCAGTTTTACCTTACACATCGGGATGTCAACTTCAACTTCTGCAAATGTACATCCGAAGGAGTAAGCATTGGACTTAATCTGTGCTGTACTTTCAGCTGACAGATGCTCACTGTGTGAAAGGCTGTAAAGTGCTTCTGTTGAAAGATCTCCAAGAGACATCAGAACACGGTTATCTGTGATACGAACAATCTGTCCGTCAATGATATCCAGGTTATATTCAGGCATTCTTGTCAGTTCATGCGCATATTTCAAAATGCGTTCTTTCAGGAGCAGTGCTGTCTGGCGAATTGAGAATCCGGCTGTATAAGTCTGACGGGATGCATAAGCACCTGTTCCGAATGGCGTAACATCTGTATCCTGACAGGAAACAACGTGTACAGCCTCAAGCGGAACGCCAAGAATATCTGCAGTCATCTGTGAATATGCAGTATCAGCACCCTGTCCGATTTCTGTCTCACCAAGCTGAACCTGAAGAGAACCATCCTGATTCAATACCATACGGCAGGAAGATGTCTCAAGTGAGATTGGCCATACAGCTGTGTTGTACCAGAAGACTGCCATACCGATACCTCTGCGGATATCTCCTGTCTGGTTCTGGTATTCTTTGTATTTACGAAGGTAATCAGTAACTTCAATTCCTTTGTCGAGACACTGGTTGAATGTGTCGCTGTATAATTCATTCTTAGAAAATGCATCCTTGTATCCGACCGGCATCAGGTTTTTGCGGCGGAATTCAAGTGGATCCATGTTAAGTTTTGCACAAATGTCTTCTGTATGACATTCTACAGCCCACATTGCCTGTGGAATTCCGTAACCACGCATCGCACCGGCAACGGATTTGTTTGTGAATATTGTATAAGCATCAGCCTCTACGTTATCACAAGGATAAAGCTGCGGGAATGCGCCAACACCTTTTGCACAGATGCTGTGACCATGGGAAGCGTAAGCACCCTGATCGGAAAATGCTTCCAGTTTTCTTGCAGCAAATGTTCCATCCGGACGAACCCATGAAATGATATGGCTCTTGATCGCATGACGTACACGAGTAGAAACAAAGGTCTCCTCTCTTGGTACATCAAGTTTAATAAGATGTCCGTGAAGCTGCATGGAAAGCCATGCACAAAGTGGTTCATACAAAACATCCTGCTTATTTCCGAAACCACCGCCGATGTAAGGCTTAATGATACGGATCTTACCCCATTCAACTCCGAGTGCCTGACCGACAACTCGACGTACGATATGAGGAATCTGAGTAGAACTTACAACTTTGATGCGGTCTCCTTCCATCTCAGCATAGCAGATAAAGTTTTCAATATGACAGTGCTGAACAGTTGGTGTGCTGTACCAGCCTTCTACTTTGATCAGTCCAGGTTCTTTGATAGCTTCTTCATAATTTCCTTTACTGATTGTTGTATGCTTGAGAATATTGTTTGGATATTTATCATGAAGTTGAGGAGCATCCTCTTTCATAGCATCCATAACATCCAGAACAAATGGATATTCTTCATATTCTACTTTGATCGCACGAAGTGCCTGTGCAGCGGAAACCTCATCCTCTGCTACAACCGCAGCGATATCATCCCCATAAAATCTGACGCGGTCTGTAAGTACAAGACGATCGGCAACATCCTGATGTGATTTATCTGTGGACCATGGATGTCCGGCAGTTGGGAAATAATGCTTCTCCTTTAAATCAAAACAGGTAAATACTTTTACAACTCCAGGTATCTTTTCAGCTTCAGATGTGTCAATAGAAAGAACACGTCCGTTGGCAATTGTAGAGTGTAAAATACGTGCAATATAGGCACTCTTATCACAGAGATCATCTGTATATCTTGTACGTCCAAGTACTTTATCGTAGGCATCTACACGAGTAACTTTTTTTCCTACATACATGTTATCCCCTCCTTAAACATAAGTTTGGATCAACCGTTTACGTAAAAATCAATATCCTGTTTCATCTGAAGATATTGGGCTTTGGTAATCACGATCTTTCCTTTATTCAGTGTCAGAAGATTCATCTCTTCCAGCTTTCTGATGTTTCTGTCCAGAGTTTTAATAGAAATCCCCACTTCTTCGGAAATGCGCGCCCGTGTCTGGTTAAGTACCAAAATCTCCGGTGCCGGGATCTTTTGTTCATATTTACGAACCAGATGAACCATCAAGCGGTCTTTTCCTTCCATAAACAGATACTTCCTGGCCTCCGCAGTTTGCAGAACGAGGCGACTGATATTTTCCTGTGTTCTCATGAACAGTGCATCAACATCCATATGCATCCACTCCATATAATAAACAGATGGGATGGCAAGCAGCCGACATTTTGTTGAAGACAGAATGCTGATCCGGTATCTTGGAAGTCCGGCAAAACATTCAATCTCACCAAAGAAGTCACCCGGTCCAAAGTTCTTAAAGAAATAAGATTTCTCGTGCATCGGCCATTCGACTCCGGTTACTTTCCCTGATAAAATGATGTATATGTACTTGCATTCTTCTCCGGCTTTGATAAAAGTCTGGTCAGCTTCCACATCGATCACGGACATGTAATACTTGACTTCCTCCGTACAACTTCTGAAAAGCCGGTTCATATATTCCTGCTTTTTAAGTGGTAAGCTTTTAAATAAATCCACGAATCTTCCTCCTCCTTTTTGTTAATTATAGAGAGAAAAGCTGATACATTAAAAGGCCATGTGACATCTTTTCTCCGCTTTTTTGAATTATGGCGTTTTGGACAAAAAATGACTATAAATTAACAATATTATAACGTTTATTTGGCGAAAATGACAGTTGGAATTGAGGAAATATTGATTTTTGAAGTTATCTACAGATTATCAACAAAAAAGATGAGTTATCAACAAGAAACACATTGCAATTAAAAGTGAACTGGGATATTCTGAGAACATACCAATTCATGAAGTTGGTGTTGGACATTCTTTATTCTAAACATCGCATCAAAATAAAAGATGAAAAACAAATTACAAAACTATTTTCCAATGATCAGAACCAAAGGACAAGTGCTTGAAGAAATTCGGAATAGCCCGGAAATGTGGAAGACATTTTGCGGTTGGGAAGAAAAATACCAACAGGAATATCTTGACATTTGCACTGGAGTGAAAGGTGTAAAACTTCTCTATGATACTTATTTTAAAGTTATTATGAATCCGGACACTAGACCTGAAAGGTTAAATGATTTTCTATCAGAAATATTGGGAAGAAAAATTAGAATCTTAAAAGTACTTCCGAATGAATCGGCGCGTATTGCAGCGGAGAGCTCCTTATTGATTATGGACATTGTTGTTCAGTTTGAAGATGGTAGTATAGCAAATGTTGAAGTACAAAAAATGGGATATTTATTTCCCGGACAGAGAAGTGCCTGTTATTCTTCCGATTTATTGTTACGACAGTATAAACGAGTGCGCGCAGAATTAGGAAATTCATTTACTTATAAGAGAATTCAGAAAGTCTATACAATTGTATTATTTGAAAAGAGCAGTGCTGATTTCCGCAGGTTTTCGAAAGAAATATATATTCATCATTGCGAACAAAAAAGTGATACAGGAGTAGAAGTGAATTTACTGCAAGAATATACTTTTATATGTCTTGACATTTTTGGTGACATCATTCAAAATGAAAACAGAAAGATAAAAAATAGATTGGAAGAGTGGCTCGTATTTCTTAGTCAGGATGATCCGGAGATGATTATTAAACTTTTGAATCAGAATTCGGATTTTCAGAAGATTTATGAAGAAATCTATACACTCTGTCTTAATATGGAAGGAATGATGGAGATGTTTTCGAAAGAACTTGAGATTTTGGATCGCAATACAGTGAAGTTGATGATTGACGAGATGGAAGAAGAATTGGCACAAGTAAAGGCAAGTGTTGCAAAACAGGTCGAAGAACAAGTGGCAGAGAAAGTAGCCGAACAGGTGGCTCAAGCGAAGGAGAACATTGCAAGAGAATTAGAAGAAGAGAAGCAGAAGATAGAAGAAGAAAAGCAAAGAGCTGATAAAGCAGAAGAGGAAAATATGAGATTAAGAAAGAAATTGATGGAATTGCAAAAATTATTTCCTGTACTTCAAATTCGCCTAACTTCTTAA
>OKSA01000999.1_pt1 | contig 26765 bp, 25 predicted proteins | sample 1601181 | NCBI WGS metagenome assembly OKSA01 (sample SAMEA3541538, study PRJEB24748) | human gut metagenome | biome: human gut; feature: human-associated habitat; material: faeces | place: China | collected 2012
ATCTCAAAGGAAAAAGTGCACTAATGATATTTGACAAACACGCAAACTTAAAATAAAAATTTGGAAATATGCATTTTTGGTTTGAAGGATACTATGTAAGTGCAGTTGGATTGAATTTATTCGTGGTTTGGAATATACTATTGTTAATGAGTGTAACTGTAAAGTTATTTACGGAGAGATTATGATGGTATATTTATCAATAAAGCAAACATCAGAAAAAAGGGGTATTACAGTTAGAAGAATAAAGGTTCTCTGTATAGAGGGACGTATATCTGGTCCCACAAAGATTGGATCATATTGGGCTATTCCTTCAGACGCTGAGAAACCAAATGATAAAAGAATTAAGAGTGGTAAATATATAAAGAAAGGTGATATTAATGGATAGAAGTGCTTTCATTAAGACTCTGAAAGAAGTAATGAAGAAACCTTAGCCACTGCACTTGATCATGAACTTGTTACAAAGTTTTCTAAAAAGTTTATGGAACTATATAATGGGATTTATTTTTAAACAAAGACAAATTGGAATTTAAGGAGGAAAAATGATTTTAGAAACGGAAAGGTTGATTCTTCGCTCATGGGAAGAAAGAGATGCCAATGATTTATATCAATATGCCAGTAATCCAGAGGTTGGTCCGATTGCAGGTTGGCCTGTACATACCAGTATTGAAAACAGCAAGGAGATTATAAAAAGTGTTTTTTCCTCACTTGAGACATACGCCGTAGTTTTAAAAGAAACAATGCAGCCAGTGGGTAGCATAGGATTGATGATCGGCTCTGAAAGTAATATAGGTATTCCTGATACTGAGGGGGAGATTGGTTACTGGATAGGAGTTCCGTATTGGGGTCAGGGTCTTATACCAGAAGCAGTTCGTGAGATTATGAGACATGGATTTAATGACCTGAATCTGGAGAAAATGTGGTGCGGTTATTTTGACGGCAATACAAAGTCAAAGAGGGTTCAGGAAAAATGTGGTTTCCGTTATCACCATACAAAAGAGAACGTTCCATGTGCATTGGAAGGCGTTCTTCACACAGAACACATAACCTGTCTATCAAAGGCAGAGTGGATTTCATTTAAGTAAATCCCAGTTTAGCAGGATATGGTTAAATTCGAACTTTACAAGGCGGAATTTTATGGATGTAATCCAAGCGTTTCTTGACGGTGTGGCTATTTTTAACGGGGCGGTAGCTACCTTGGTACTCATTAATCCAAGATTCTTTTTTGATTCTTATCCAAAGGCCATACAAAAGGCTACACCCGAACAAATGACAAAACAGGAGAAGAAGATAAACGGGATATTAACCGTTTTTATTGTTGGAATTTGTTTTGCCTATTCGACAGCAAGCGTTTTACACAAAGGGATTACCGGTTTTTGGAATGTGTTTTGGACGGGATATATTCAGTGGAGTATATTAAACTCAGGTGATTTTTTCTTGTTAGACTTTCTGTTGTTTCAGGGAAAGTATAAAAACAAGATTGTGATTCCAGGAACAGAAGGGCACAAGGATTATGAATTTAATAACTGGATGAAACATTTGGCAGTTGTTGAACATTTTCTACCGATTTATATAATAATAAATTTACAGAATATAGATAGGAGGCAATAATGGATTATGTAATTAGAGGATTAAAGCAGAATGAAATAAATTTATTGGATACTTTTCTATATGAGGCTATTTTTATTCCTGAAGGAGTACAAGCTCCGTCCAAAGATAATATAGAACATCCCGATTTACAAATATATGTTGCTGATTTTGGCAAGAAAGATGATGTATGTTATGTGGCGGATTTTGATGGAAAGGTAGTAGGAGCTGTATGGACTCGTATCATCAATGATTATGGTCGCGTTGATGACACCACACCCTCTCTTTCCATTTCTCTTCTCAAGGAATATAGGAATTTGGGAATTGGAACTGAACTTATGAAACAAATTCTTTTGACCTTGAAAGAAAGAAAATATAAGCAAGTTTCATTATCGGTTCAAAAGATAAACTATGCAGTAAGTATGTATAAAAAAGTGGGTTTTGAAATTGTTCGTGAAAATAAAGAGGACTATGTAATGATTTGTAAACTTTAGTTTCTGGCAAATTCCAGTTTGTCGAGGTAATACCTTTTAACGATAACCTTATGCTATCGTTAAAAGATTTATAGATATGTTTTCACATACAGACAGGTTCACTTGACATACTTAGTGTTCATTCGTTTCATGTGGAGTGTGTGATATTGATTCGTGTGTGGCATTGAGAGATTATAATTTTTAGTGTTCCGCTGGTTCAAGATAGAAGGAAGATGTAACGGTTAGCAAGAAAATAAAAAAATCTACAGTTACATATTTATATACAAGGAGGTAGCTAGAACTTCTATCTATACTAATATTATCCCACAAAGAAGAGGGTATAGAAAAGAAAAAAAGTAGTTTTAACTACAAGTATATTATACGAGGAGATTAGTTGTGATAATGACTTCAAAATAGATATCTACATTGAATTTGTTCAGATGAATAATGTAGAAAGAACAATAAGTATAAAAAATGATTACGGATAATTTTATTTCCAACAAGTTAAGTTTGAAAGTAGAAAAGGGGGATTCAAGATGAAGGTAATATTGAGTAGGAAGGGCTTTGATAGTGCTAATGGTGGTATACCTAGCCCGATATTTGAAGATGATACAATGCTGTCATTTCCAATTCCGAGTAAGAATCATGAGATGGATAAAATTGCATATAATGAATTGGCCTGTAATGGGGTTCTGTTATATAAGATACTTAAAGATCTTGGCTATAGTGGTGCTGAATTCTGTCACCTTGATCCAGACCTGGATATTACAAGAAGGGTAGATTCAGTTGAAGGGTGGAAACCTGCATTTGGGCAAATAAATCAGTCTGCATCATATCTGTTAAATAATAAGATAGACGAAGGCGACTTGTTTTTGTTTTTTGGTAACTTTAGGCATGTCGTTGAGAGCGATGGAAAATATAAGTTTGCACGCAGAAATAAAAATTCAGAAGATCCTTACTATGGTAGAGAAATGCAGGCTATATGGGGATATCTTCAGGTTGGAGAAATTATTTCAGAAGCTAAAAAGCAAAAGAAATTTTTCTGGCACCCACATGCTTGTAAGAAACGGATATTTGGAAACAACAATCTGATATTTACAGCTGCAGAGCATCTGTCATTTGCACCAGATATGCCCGGATGTGGGATTTTTTTTATAATGAAAAAAGAGTACTTTCAATACCTGGAAAACCCAAGGCAACCTGGAAGAAGGAAAAGGCATATGATGTAGACAATATAAACGAGATAAACAATAGGAAGAGTAAACGCAAGAATTCAGCCAAAGACCCGGAAGGAATTTATTATGCAGGAATATGGCAGGAATTGGTTCTGAAGGATAATAAAGAGTCGAAAGATTGGGTTAAGAGAATATTCTGATGTACAGAATAATGTACATGAATTCTTGTGTACTGATTTTTAAATGAAGAGGAGGTATAGATTGTGTTTTTTAATGAAGAAGAATTAAAAGTAGCTGAGGACCTGGCTTGGAAGATGCTTGATGGATGGAACCATGCTTATATGCCAAACTTAATGGATTATGCACATTTTTATTACAAAGGACAGATCATTTTTGATCCATGGATGAATGAAAAGTCACAGGGATTACTTTGGCCAGATCACGAGAGCAAAGAAACCTCTGTTAATCCGGTTGAGTATTATGGACATAAAACAATAGAAAATTATATAGTTAATTTATTTATACTTAGACCGGAATGGGCACCTGAAATTACAGAAAAAATCAAGAAAAATTTGGGAGCTAATGGTAGATTATCATGGATAACATTCACTATGCCAATTGAGGTTTATATTGCTATGTCAGATGAACAAGCTGAGGAAGAAAAGGGAGTAGTTTGTATTGAAAGTGGAATGCCTGATTCTAGTAGAATATATTTTGAAATGGTAAAGCTTCCGCCGGAGTTAGTTACAATAGTTAAGAATGGATGGGAGCGAGAAATATTTTTTAGAAAAAAGAATGCTAAGAAAATTTTTGAGCTGCTTTATCCAGATGGTATAAAGTTCGACTACAAAAAGGCTTTAAATAGAATTAATGGTGAGAAAGTTAGACTGATAGGTTGGGGAGATTAGTTTGAGAAAATGGACTGAAGAGGAATAGTTTAATGAGTTATCTTCAATATGATGATTATGCTTTACATCACGTTGAAATACGTCCCAGGTAATTGATACACAAGATGAAGTGATTCAGGGAATTAGAGATGCTAAATTTATAATGAGGGCAGTTATTGAATGGTTTTTATTTATCAAGAGTTCTTAGCGAAAAAGAAGCAAGGATTAAATGTAAGAATAATAGTTTCGCAGGAAGACTCAAATAAAAATATGATTTCAAAAATGAAGAAACCTTAGCCACTGCACTTGATTATGAACTTGTAACAAAGTTTGCTAAGGAGTTTATGGAATTATATAATGGGTTTTATTTTTAAGCAAAGAAAAATTAGAAGTTGGAGGTAAGTAGTTGAAAGAAAATCGAGCGGATTTTAGCAATATAAAATCATTTGAAGAATTTAACAGATACTATTGGTATCGAGAAGAGCTTTCGCAAATTTGTAAGTCTCTTGGATTAGAATACAGAGGTACAAAACAGGAGCTGAATCATATTATAGAACAATATTTTAAGGGAAATAGAATAGAAAAGTCTGTAAGAAAAGTAAACAAAAGACAAGCCGAAGCGATAACCTTAAATACGCCATTGCTTGAATGTGGCTTTTCCTTTAACCAAAAATTTCGAGAGTATTTTTCGGTTGTAACAGGCGTAGATCCATTTAAATTTAATGCTGACATGGCTACAGCTTGGCGAAAAGTAAAAGCTGAGAATGACTTAAACTTTACAATTCAAGATATGCTGAAAGTATACTATGGTGAGTCAGACTATGCTAAGTATGATCATTCAGTTTGTCAATGGAATCAATTCTTAAAGGACTTTTGCTCAGATGAATTTAGCGATTTTTATTCTAATAAGTTAAAAGTTGCTGCTATTCTATGGAAAGAAGTCAGAGATTCAACAAATGAAAAAATCTATTCAAGACAACTTCTGGATGAGTATAGATACAAAATAGAGGAGCATCAAAAATAAACAAATCCCAGTTTGTCGAGGTAATACCTTTTAACGATAACCTTATGCAATCGTTAAATAGTTTAGTAGATATGTTTTCGTATACAGACGGGATGTAATGTTATGAGACATATGTTACAGATATAAAAAAAGAGAGATACTTTAATATAATAGTTATTACCGACAAAACAATATCAAAAAGGAGTATCTATCATGAAAAGTATAACAGAAGAAATGCGTTTTCTCCAATGTTTATGTGAATATGCTATTAAGTATGGAGTAACTCGTGTAGCAAGATGGTATCATATCAATAGGCAGTTTGTATACCGTCAATTAAAAAATATGATGGAGATGTACGAAGTCTTGCATTAAAATCAAGAAAACCGCACAAGAACCCAAATGCACATAATGAGGAAGAACTTGACTTAATTCGGCGTATGCTCAATTGTAATGATATATATTGTCTTGCAGAAGTATATGTAAGATGTAAGAGAAATGGATCCACAAGAAGTTTTGGAAGTATGTGTAAACAAATACGAAAAAGGGTTCGGTTGATTGTATAATCAATTTGTACAACTAAATAAAAAATGATTCATTGTTTTTTCTTTTATTCATCTTTGAAAAGGATGATGTGCAAATGGAAAATCGAACTCTTGACTAATTTCTGCATATTTAGAATTTTTTCCTCTACCTAGAGATATTGTTTTTAGAGGCTGATTTTCTAAAAAACCAATTATAGTTTATTTTGCTAAAGATAAATTTTTTGGATATAGGTCCCTACTTTTTCGAACAGTTTAAATAAAGGATGTATTACTTTTGACGAAAATCTCAGCAGTTAATACTGTATATTTGAGTTAATTTAAAGAGTTTTTACTGTAAATATATTGATATAATCGATTTGCTTTGATACAATTAAGAAAAATAATAATTATATTTTTAGGAGGATTTTATGGCGAATATAATTGCAATAGTTTGGGATTTTGATAAAACTCTAGTTGATGGATATATGCAAGAGCCTATATTTGAAGAGTATGGGTATGATGCTACACAATTTTGGAAAGAGGTTAATTCGTTGCCAGAAAAGTATTTAAAGGAACAAAATGTTAGAGTTAATCCTGATACAATATATTTAAATCACTTTATAAAGCTTGCAAAAAATCGAATTTTCGAGGGTTTAAATAATGAGAAATTAAAATCACTTGGGGAAAAATTGAAATTTTATAATGGTGTACCAGAAATATTTGAGAGTACAAAGAAGGCTATTGAAGATAACTCTTTATATCAAGCTCATGATATAAAGGTTGAACATTATATTGTAAGTACTGGAATGAGTCAAATAATCAAGGGGTCAAAGGTCATTGATTATGTCGAAGATGTTTGGGGGTGTGAATTAATTGAAGGCGAAGATAATGAAGGAAATTCATGCATTAGTGAGCTGGGGTACACAATAGATAATACTAGTAAAACTAGAGCATTGTTTGAAATAAATAAAGGTGTTAATAAAGAAGGTGTTTCTGATGTTAATTTGAAAATTCCTGAAGAATTAAGAAGAGTACCTTTTGTTAACATGGTGTATGTCGCAGATGGACCTAGTGATATTCCGGCTTTTTCTCTTGTAAATAAAAATGAGGGAGCAACATTTGCTATTTATCCTAAGGGAGATGTAAAAGCAATGAAACAAGTTGAACAACTACGTTCAGATAATAGAATAAACATGTATGCAGAAGCGGATTATAGTGAGGGGACTACAGCTCATATGTGGCTAATAAATAAAATAACAGAGTTTGCAGATCGAATTGTGAAGGAAGAAAAACAAAAATTGGCAAAATATACGGATGTAAACACACCCAAACATTTAATATAAATTTAAAAGGTTGCATAATATTTAGTGCTAGTAAGCGAAAAAGATTATCTTTCAATGCTAAATATTATACAACTATAATCTAATAATAGAAAGGGAGGTTTTTATGGATCTAATTCAAGCAATTTTAGATGGTATAGCAATAGCAGCAATCTTCAATGGTATAGTGGCTGCTTTGGTTCTTATCAATCCAAGATACTTTTTTGATTCTTATCCAAAAGCAATTCAGAAGGCTGCACCGAAACAAATGACAAAAAAAGAGAAAAAAATTAATGTTATCCTGACGATTGTGATTGTAGGGATTTGTTTGATATATTCCATAGTGAGCCTCCTACACACAGGAATTACTGGATTTAGGAATATTTTTATAATGGGATACATTCAGTGGTCCATATTAAACTTAGGAGATTTCTTTTTGTTGGACTGCCTATTGTTTCAAGGCAAGTATAAGTCAAAAATTGTGATTCCTGGTACAGAAGGACATCCAGATTATGAATTTTGTAATTGGATGAAACATTTGGCAATAAAGGAACATTTTGTAGTTGCACCATTCATTATTGTACCACTTGTATCGGCAATTCAGGCAGGTGTTATATTACTAATAAGATAATCCAATCGAAGGAGGTAGTATTTTATGCAGAAAAACTTAGAACAAATGAGGATAATAAGAATAATTTCAGGTGTGTTAGATGCAATCACTTTAATGTATTTTGTATCATATATGTATTGGATTTTTGCTGTGCTTGATAAGGATAGCCACATCTTATCCGACTTGTTTATCAAAGTAAACCCAATGACTGTAGGAACATACTGTATGGGGCTTTTTATGATATTACATCTGATTGCCTTTAGAAACCCTATAGGAAGGTGCGTAATTTGTATTCCATATATACTATCTCTAGTTGTATCTTTTATAGCTACTATGGGTATGACTGGCTGGAATGATTTGATTATGTATGCTCCACATATCCTTATAATTGGTCTTGCAATTACAATAATGGTCAAGCAGAAAAAAGATAAGCTAAAAATACTATATAAATAAACTAGAATTTTTGGAGGAAAGGTTATGGGAAAGAAGAAAAGAGTTACTCTACCAAAAAACTTTGAAGAACTAATTAACAATGGAGACATAGAAGGCCTTAAAGCACTCTATGAAAAGTGTGAGCTCAATGCCTCATATGATGGACGCTTTGGAAAGAATACAGCCCTTCATCATGCCAATGTACCTGAAGAACTTGCTCGTTGGCTTGTAGGAGAGGGATTAGATGTAAATGTTGAAAATTATTACGGTCGTACACCCCTATATAGTCATGCTACCCTAGGAAGAAGTAGTGTTAAATTATTCTATGACTTAGGTGGAGATATTGAGAAAACTGATAGATACGGAAATACCCCACTGCATACTGCGGCAAGTTTTTTCCATTCAGATACAGTTCGCTTTTTAGTGGAAAAGGGGGCAAATATTTGTGTGAAAAATGATATGAGTCAAACCCCACTTGCTTCTTGTCTATCTGTTTGTGGGAATTCCAATATTATTGAAGCTGCTAAAATTGCCGATATCATATTGCAGGCGGGGGACAAGATTACACCTGATATGATAGAAAGAGTTAAGCATATAGGCCAAAATTTTGAATTTCATAGGGAGAACTTTCATAAGGATTCTATTCCTGAAACAGATTCAGCACTTAAAAAGCTATACACATTATTTAATGTGGAACCTGTTAAAGAACGTAAAATTCATGATGGCATTTCTCCAATTATTGTCAAAGAGGGGTCTTGGGAAGAACAATTTGAGATGCTTTGGGACTTTTTAGTTCCTTCCCGTGGACCGGCAAAAACCCTACAGGGGGAAGCTATTCGTATAAGTGGACGAGTACATGATGAATTATACAGAAATGGTGGAGTGAATTGGGATAGGGGATATCGCAACATGCTTATAGCTTTATTGAAATTTTTTGCATCTGGAAATCCGCTTTCAGAAAAAGAATTAGAGGAAGCTGAAAGGCTAGTATCAGATATTCGTAAAAAAGACAGTGACGAAGATTTTATAATAAACCGTTTATGCCAGCTTTCGGTTTTATGGGTCTTGTCAAATCCAGACTCAATTCCATTAGATAAAACCAATTATACTAGGTGATAGATAATATATATTGAATAATGATAAACTATATTTGATATCTATATAAGGATAAAAAGGTAGCAAAATGAATTATGATAGAAAGAGTGATTTGTCTGCTGTAATGAAGATATGGCTTGATACTAATATCAAAAGTCACAACTTTGTTTCTAAAGAATATTGGACAAGCAATTACGAAATGGTAAAAGAGATTTTACCCAAGTCAGAAATATATGTGTATGAAGAGGATGATACAAATTTAATAGACGGATTTATTGGAATGATGGATAGTTATCTTGCAGGACTTTTTGTAAAAGATACTGCTCAGTCGAAAGGGATTGGAAAACAATTGTTAGACTATGCAAAAAGCATAAAATCAGAAATGACTTTAAGTGTTTATCAAAAGAATATACGAGCAGTACACTTTTATCAGCGGGAGCAGTTTCAAATTCAATCTGAGAATATTGATGATAATACAAATGAAAAGGAGTTTATTATGATTTGGAGGGATAGATAACACCTAGATGATGAATCATTTACTAATCTATCAGTTGCAAAAGATAAAATTATAGAGGGGTATTCAAAAATAGATACTTATATGATAAGGAGATTATAGATGGAAAAAACAAAAGTAATAGGAAAAAATATAGGGGTCATCGCACTTTCTATCATAGTACTAATAATAGGAGGAATAGCAGAAAACATAGCTAAACAATATTTTTCTGGTCAGTATTTACAACTTATAATACCAGCCCTTGTAAGGATTGTAGTTACCATTGTCCTAGCCTGGCTTGTATCATCAAAGCTGTTAAAAATTGACTCAGATGAACTGGGATTAAAGTTAAAGAAGATAGATATAAAATTGGTCCTTATTTCTCTTGCCTTTCCAATCCTAGTCCTTGTTTTCTATGCCTATATACTTCCAGGTCAAGCATATGTTGCAAGGCCAGGAACATTTTGGATATCTCTGATAACTGCTATTTTTAGCCTTGGTATTACAGCAGGAATATGTGAAGAGTTAATATTCAGGGGTATGATTTTCAGATACATGAAGAAAACCCTAGGGCTAAAAGTTGCGGTGATTGTACCAGCTATCTTATTTGCATGTGCCCATATAATGAACATGCAGACTTTTGATCTTATAGACCTGGTACTTTTGATTTTAGCAGGTTCATCTGCTGCAGTCATGTTTACCCTGTTTGCACTAAAATCAGGTTCAATCTATCCAGGGGCACTGGCGCATACGGTCTGGAACACTCTTATAATCGGAGGAGTCTTTGGAATAGGGGATATAGTTAATGGATTGAGTAACGAATCATATATTATAATTCCAATAAAGTCTACGAGTAAGTTACTTACAGGTGGTAATTTCGGTGTTGAAGCAGCCCTACCAGCTATTGTTGGATATATAGGAGTTGCCTTGCTTATAGGATTTTTAGCGAGGAAAGGTTCAAAGGAAAGTAATTAAAGAGTAGGAGGGATTGGATTTGCATAAAAATACTATCAAAAAGGTAAGAATCATATCCAATAACATCTCTTTTGATTCTATGCCAAGCTATGATAAAGAAGTTGAACAAGAACTTACCATAAATGATGAGGGAGAGGTAAGTTTTTCAGGATATGACTATGCTGATTATGAAGAAAAATTAGAAAAAACAAGGACTAGGACTTTAAAAATACCTAAAGAAAAAGCTGATAAATTACTTGCTGGATTTACAATATTTTTTGATTATGAATACATAGTAAACCACGCTATAGATGTTGGGTCTTGGGACTTAGAAATAACGAGTAAGGATGGGAAAGTACGTATATATACGGGTTCACTTTGTGCTCAACTTGATTACAAGGGGCAAGACCTGTCTGACCTTGTTCGCGATACACTGGGTATGGAGGACTTGTTTGTCTTTGATGGAAGGGACAAGCCAGACCTTATAAATAGAATCACTTTGGATTATCTGAGAACCACAAGGATAGAAGCAAGTGATGAAGAGGAAAATGATGATGAGGAACGTGGTGAAGAGAAAAATGAAGAGAGAAAATATTTAATCTGGAATTATAGTGAGCGATTAATTATAGATAGAAAGACAGAAACTTTAGAACATATTCAAAATGTTGCTCCTGGTCATAGGGTTACCCGCAAATTTGAGGTTGAAGACAGGGTTAAAAGTCTGTTGAATAGTTTTGACCCAGAAGTCTTATTTGCTAATATTGAAGGGAATCCAGATGATGCTATAGATACGCCAGATGAAGAGAAGGACTATATCATCACCATTGATTGTAAGAATGGGACAAGCCGTACTATAAGTGGTAGTTTTGATAAAAAAGGACTGCCAGATGACTTCGGAGACTTTATTGAAAAGGTAATAGATTTTATGTATTACTATGGATTTGGAGAAATTTTCTCCAAAGCAAATTACAATGGGGTGAAAAGACGTAAATCTGATTACATTTATTGCAGTGTAAGCTTCAGTGGCGGTTACAAGACCTACTATTATATCACTGATGATGATAGTATAGAGGTTGGTGATTTAGTTATTGTTCCTGCAGGCAGGGATAATCATGAGGCAGTTGTTGAGGTAGAGGAGATTGAATACTTTAGTGAAGATGAGGTTCCTTTGCCTGTAGAAAATACAAAGAGGATTATAAGAAAATATCTCGATGATGATTTTGCTTAAAAATTTGATTGTATGATATATTTGCCTGGAAAATGGAATATACCACAGATTTATGTGGTGGGATTTGTTTCATCTAGGTATAAAAATGTGGATTTTTTATAGAGTATAAAAATGACTTTAGTAGTGTTTTAAGAGGAGATATTATGTATTATTCAGAATTAGTAAAAAAAGCTGTTAATATTATGTATGAAGCTCATAAAGAAGACTTTGATAAAGGTGGATATCCTTATGTTTTCCATCCATTCTACCTTGCAACTCAAGTGGATGGAGAATGTGCTACATGTGTTGCATTACTTCATGATTTAGTTGAAGATCATAAGGATAAATATGACTTTGATTATTTAATAAAAGAGGGCTTTCCTCTTGAAGTAGTCGATATATTACGATTATTGACTCATGAAAAGGAAGTACCATATATGGAGTATATAAAATCTATATCTAAAAATCAAATTGCGAGAGAAGTTAAGATTCAAGATTTAAAACATAATATTAATATTGACAGAATGGATGGTATAAAGAGTAAAAAATACTCATTATATATCAAGGCCTTAGAAGTTTTGGAAGAATATGATTTAAATGAACAAGAATCAGTGACAAAAAGTGATAGTAGGATACTTAAATTTAAGGATGCAAGAAATATGAATAACAATAGTTTAAATTATGATAGAAGTAAATGGATATACCATCCAGAATTTTATACTCAATATAGATATGTACTTGGAACCAAAGGTAATAAACCAATTATTGTGATTGGAATTAATCCATCTACAGCAGGGCCAAATGACTTAGATAATACAATGAAATCTGTTGATAGATTAGCATCAAACAATGGTTTTGACTCATACATAATGTTTAATGTATATGCACAAAGAGCAACAAATCCTAGTGATATGGATATGATTTTTAATGAAAAACTTCATGAAGAAAATATGGAGGCTTTTAAATGGATTTTTAATAATATAAAGAATCCACCTATAATCTGGGCTGCATGGGGAACAAATATTTATAAGAGGTCTTATCTTAAAGGTTGTTTGAAATGCATAGTTGATTTGAGTAAAAGTTTTAATTCGAAGTGGTATAATGCAGGTGAGTTGACTGAAAAAGGCCATCCATGTCATCCATTATATTTACCAAAGGATACTAGATTTGAACCTTTCGATATAGATTCGTATATTAAAAATTTATAGAAAACAGGTGATTTAATCGAGTAGGCATTAAATGTCAAATGATGATTTTGTAAATTTAGAAGAATTGATTGAGTCTAGGAATTTTTGGAGGTAATAGTTTGAAAAAACAAATAAAGCAAAGACTAACCAGTCTAGCTACTGGAGAGTTAGTGGCCGTAGTAGTATTTTGGGTTAATTTTTTCCTATTTAAAAAATGGATTACTAGTACGAATGCTCTGATTTCTATTTCATTCCCCTTATTAATACTAAGTTTTGTACTTATACAAGGCTCAATATTTTGGTGTATTTTGATAAAACGGATTTCAAACCCAAGGTTTGCTGAAAAATATACGGGAAGGATTTACAAGGTGCTAAAGATAATAGACTTAATCTTACTGTGTACAGGAATACTGGTGATAATATTCAAATATAGTGGCTTTTACACCCTAATTATATCCTTAGCTATTTGGATATTCGCTGTGATAGAATGGATAAATTACTATAAATTACAGTTATCATACAGTCTAAATCCTGCTGTTTTACTAAAATACATACGAGAGGGAAAATTGAGAAAGAGTAAGATAGCAAGAGAAATTGAAAAAACTTGTAAAAAATAGGCCTGGGAATCTTTCTATAAGGTCTATTTTTTGTGTAATAATGGTATTCCATAGTGACATAGGTATTTTGAGTCACTGGATATGGTATAATTATGTAGTGAAACTTAAATTAAAATAACAAAAAATAAGTGGCGAGGAAAACTATAACTATGAAGAATGATTTAAATGTTATTGAAGATAAAAATATTGATTATAACAATATAGTCCTAAAGATAGGCCTACCCCTAATTGTCTTATTAGCCTGCATATTCTTTCTATACAGCATGGCCCAACATGATGGGGATTATACTGTTATAAGCAACCAGGGGCAAAGAATTGAACAAAGCATATATTACAAATATGATGGCAAAGTATATGCCATGATTCCTAGTGGTGGCTACTACCAGGTAGAAGGTGCTGATACAATCACATTTAAAGTAGTTGATACAGATATCACTTACAATAAATGTGTTGCAGTGGACAAAAACAATGTCTACTTTGGAAATAAGATAATAAGGGACTTAAATCCCAAGGCTATTTATTCTATTGGCAATGGTTATTTTAGTGATGGCAAAAGTACTTACTTTTGCTCAAACCAATCGGAAAGAAATACTGACCTATCCTGGCCAATGGAAGTCATTCAAAGTATGGAATATATTGTATCAAAGGACAAGAAGCCACAATCATACATATACCCATATCAAAAACTTGCGACTAAAAGATCAATTAAGAAGTTTGACAGACTTATATATTTTGCGACAGATGGGAAGAACCTTTACTACAAGGGCAAGCCTCTTAAAAATGCTGATATCAATACAATAAGTATGGTTTCAGATAAGGGAGAGTTTTTCTGCGATAAAAAAAATGTATATTACAAGGATGAAATTCTACCTATAAATAATTCAGGTCAATTAGAGATAGTTGAAATACCACAGGAAGATTATTTCCTATACGATAGGAAGACTGGCGAGGTTTTCAATGGGACTTACAGGTTTGATGAAAAGTACGCCCCATATGAAGTTATTGGAAATAAAAGCACCCATGCCCATAGTATGTTTTTTATATCCAAGGATGGACTATATTACTATAATTCAAAAAGGCATAGTATAGAAAGGTCTGGTGATAATCCTTTTAATGGGGATGTAAAGGCCTTAACTGACAATGTTTTTTCAGATAATGATAAGATCTATTACCTGAATGCCTATGAAGAAATCAGGTATGGCAAACATCGTATACCTAGAACCTTTATTAAACATACCCTATTAGTAGCTTTTGATTCTAAAGAAGGTTGGGAAAAGATAGGAGATATTGACCATGGTATTATAGGGTCACTTTGGGAAAAAAATGGCCTCTACTACTACTTTGACAACCTGGGAAATAGCCAACTAATAAAAGATACGGTTTATAAGATAAGGGATAAAAAGGTACTTGATGATATGATGTCCAATATTAAAAAACGAAGCGATGATAAAATAGGGGTTGATTATATAAGAAATTCCATAGCAGAGAAAAAGATTGACCCAATTTCTGGTGAAACTATATCTGATGCCAGTGTTACAATTTATGGTTCCAAATATAGGATTGTAAGAGTCATTGGTCTTTTAGTAATTACTCTCCTTATAATATTAGGCAGGAGACATTATTGGAATAGCAGAAAATACTAGCACTTTTTTAGAGATAAGCTTTGTAAACACCTATTTCGTCTTGATAGAAGCCTTTGCTAGCAAGGAAGTCACAAGCACTATAGGAATGAAAATAGTTTATTGCCTTAGTATTTGTGGTACCTATTAAATATGACAAGCATGTAAAAAAAGAATACTTTTATAAAGGAAAAAGTTGATTCCTTCAAGGCAGGGGCGGGTACAGTCTTGTTTTTATATGACGAAGAGACAGTTAATAATTTACAGGAAAAATTTAGCGACTATGCAGACAACTTTCCTGTTTGGGCAAATCAGGCAAATGGAATGCTACAGCTTGCTGTTTGGTCGGCCTTAAGAGAATTAAAAGTAGGTGCTTCACTTCAACACTATAACCCAGTGATTGATGAAAGGGTAAAGGAACTTTTCAATATACCTAGTCAATATAAGCTAGTAGCCCAGATGCCTTTTGGAGGAATAGTTAGTGAGCCAGATCCAAAAGATAAAGAAGATATTGAGCAAAGGGTAAGTATAGTTAGGTAGTCTAAATAATAATTAAGGAGGAATATAATTATGGATAAAGGAGTTGATAATATAATTATCGGGTTTGGTAAAGCAGGAAAAACATTGGCTAATTACTTAGCTAGTAAGGGAGAAAAGACTATATTAATAGAAAAATCCCCTAAAATGTATGGAGGTACTTGCATTAATGTTGGTTGTATTCCATCTAAGTTCCTAGCAACAAGGGCCGATAGGAGACCTTTTAGTAACATAAATAATCGAGACTATTATAAAAAGTCTGTAGAAGATAAGAAGGGTCTAATAGGTAAGTTAAATAAGGTTAACTATGATAAGGTCGCAAACAATGAAAATGTTGAGGTTATTGATGGACTTGGATCTTTCGTAGATGACCATACCATTAGTATAAAGACTGATAAGGGAGACTACCAGGTTTATGGAGAAAAAATTTTTATTAATACTGGAGCAAGGCCTTTTGTACCTAAGGTAGAAGGTTTAGAAATAAAGAAGAGGATCCACTCTAGTGAGACCCTAATGGACTTAGAAGAATTCCCTGAAACTCTAGCAATATTGGGAAGTGGATTTATAGGACTTGAATTTGCTGCGACATATGCGAAATTTGGGACTAAGGTAACTATCATAGATATGGGGGTCAAAATCTTACCAAGAGAAGACGAAGATGTGGCTCAGGAAGTATTAGAATCATACAAGTCATTGGGAGTAGACTTTATCTTTAATGCAGCATTAGAAAAAGTTGACCAGGATGAAGAAACTGTTAAAATTAAATACTCAGTTAATGGTCAAAAGCAGGAACTTACAACAGAGGCACTTTTAGTTGCAACTGGTAGAAGGGCAAATACTGAAGAACTTAATTTAGAAAAGGCAGGAGTAAAGGTCTCAGAAAGAGGCTTTATCGAAGTAAACAAACACCTACAGACTAATAAGGACCACATATTTGCTATGGGAGATATCAATGGTGGACCTCAGTTCACATATGTATCTTTAGATGACTACCGTATTGTGAAAAGCTACCTAGATGGCAAGGATGAATACACAAGGGATGATAGGCAGCCAATAGCATTTTCAGCATTCCTTCATCCTACATTCTCAAAAGTAGGTCTAAGTGAAAATGATGCAATAAAGGCAGGATATAAGGTTAAGGTAGCAAAGCTGCCAGTAACTGCAATTCCAAAGGCAAAGATACTTGGAAACCAGACAGGTATTTACAAGGCCGTTGTAGATGCTGATACAGAGCAAATTTTAGGTGTTGTTTTATTCGGAGAGGAATCTCATGAAGTGATAAATATTGTGGTATTGGCTATGATTATGAAACAGCCATATACAGTGTTGGCAAATCAGATTTTTACTCATCCTACTATGGCAGAGGCATTGAATGACTTGTTTGGGATGATTAAGTAGTGAGTTCGGATAAGCAAATTATGAATAGGTAATAAAGTAGAATTAAGTTAGGAGGTGTGACTTTGTAGGGGTTAGATTGATGAGGAACTTAATTCTACTAAATTCATATGCTGTTTATTAAGTTCAAAATATTTAATAAAAAGAAGGAGATTAAAAATATATGCCAAACCAGGATAAAAAAATATGGGGAATCCATACTTTAGATGATAATTTATTCTTAAAAAATAATGTTATAGCAATTGGATGGAGAGATATGGGTGACTTGAGCAAGATAAAAGCAGATCGCAATGATTTTAAAGATGAGTACTTAAAAAAGTATCCAAATGCCAAAAAAATGAGTGCGGCAAATAGCGTAGGGATGCTTTATAGGTTTGCAAATGAGGTTGAAGTTGGTGATTATGTAGTTTTTCCTTCTAAATCGGATAGAAAAATAAATATGGGAGTTATTGAAGGTGAATATAACTATAATTCAAATGAAGTAGAGTATGCACATCAACGCAGCGTTAAATGGTTAAAACATCTGCCAAGGACACAGTTCTCACAAGGGGCTTTATATGAGATTGGTTCACTATTGACATTCTTTATGGTAAAAAACTACGCTGATGAATATATTGATATACTTAGAACTGGCACTAAACAAAAAATTGGTATTAGTGATAGTGAAGATAATGATAGTTTAGGAGTAATTGCTGAACAGATTTCTGATACGACAAAAGATTATATTTTAAAAGAACTTAGCAAAAATTTGAAAGGGTATGCATTAGAAGATTTTGTAGAAGATTTATTAAAAGCTATGGGATATCATACCAGATTATCAAAACAAGGCGGTGATAGCGGTATTGACATAATAGCTTATAAAGATGAGCTACCTCCTAGAATTCTCGTCCAAGTTAAGAGTCAAGATAGTGATATAAAAGAATCTGTTATACAGTCATTGAAAGGTGCAATGCGTGAAGGTGATTATGGCCTTTTTGTAACATTATCAAACTATACAAAAAAAGCACAGAAATATTTGGATAATACGCCAATAATTAGGGGCATTAATGGAACAGAACTAGTTGAATTAATATTAAAATATTATCATGACTTAAGTGATAAATATAAAAAGATGATTCCACTGAAGATGGTATATATTCCAGTTCCAAAAGAAGACTAATTTAATTGCTGGTTAAATTTTGTTAAGACTGGAAATCCAAATGACAATGGTCTTCCTAAGTGGGAACCATACACAAGTAGTAAGGTGATCGAATTTGGCGACAGGGTGGAGATGATTTTAGATCCTAACGAAAATCTCTATAAGATTTTTGAAAAGGATTAGCCTTTATAAAATTCTTATCCGGGTAAGAAAGTTCAAAAAGTAAATAGAATTAGTAGTTTTAAAAAATAATCTTAGATAAATAATTATACTACAAATATATCTTTAAAATATAAACCAGTGAATATAAAACATTTACTGCTTTTTTCTTGCTTATAACTAATAATATATAATTTAATGTAATTTTATTTATAAAAATTAAATTTAACATGTATTTACACATATATAGACATATAGACAGATTTTTAAAAAAATAAATAAATACATTATTGAAATAGAATATAAACCATGCTATAATTGATATCAGTTGAGGACTTTAATATTGCGAAAATGGTAGTAATATTAGATTAAAAACATCTGTATAAGGTAGGAATGCAGATAGGATATAGTCATATTTGACTATATCTAGTGAGGGTGTATATAGAGGAAAAACTGCGGTTTTATCTTTGTATATAAATAATTCAAGGGGGTACTTTATGAAAAAAGTAGTAAATGTACTGCTTGCAACAACATTGGCAACAAGCAGTATAGCAGTATTACCAAATGCTGCACTAGCAGATTCAGCTGGATCGACAGTTGAAAGGATTGGTGGGATCAATAGGTATGAGACTTGTGTTGATATCTCTAAAAAATCATTTGATAATTCAGATGTAGCAATATTGGCGTCAGGTCAAAAAGTTCATGATGCTTTGACAAGTGGAGGTATAGCTGCAAAGTTAAAGGCACCATTATTACTTACAAAAAAGGATACTTTACCGAACGTAGTAATGGATGAATTAAAGAGACTTAAGGTTAAAAGAGTCATTTTTGTTGGTGGCGAACAAAGTATATCTAAGTCATTAGAAAACCAGCTAGCTAAAACTTTCAAGGTTCAAAGAGTGAGTGGAAAAGATAGATATGAGACTTCCATCAAGTTAGCAGAAGAATTAAACAAGGGTTCTAAGCAGGAAAATATTATCGTAAATGCTAATACTGTAGATGCATTGTCAGCAGGACCAGTAGCGGCTAAGCTAAATAGGTCGATAATATTAACAGACGGAAAAAATTTACCAGAAGGATCTAAGTCTATAGTAGATATCAATTCATCTAGTAATGTTATCATAGGTGGAACAGATTCTATGAATATTAAAGGTCTAAAGGGAGATAGGATATCTGGTATAAACAGATATGAAACATCTACAAAAATAGCTGAAAAGTATTACCAGGGTAACAATGACAAGGTTGTGTTAGCTAACGGAACAAATTATATAGATGCCCTATCTGCAATTAACCTAGTACTTAGCAAAAAGGCACCAGTACTATTGGCTAAAACAGATGCCTTAGATGCCAGTGTATCTAAGTACCTAGAAAAGAATGCAAAGGGTGCATACCTTCTAGGTGGGGAAGATTCTATTTCAGCTAGTCTTTCTAAAAATATTGAGAAAACTATAAAAGATGCTCAGTCTAAGGATTCAAAGAGAACAGACGATAGGAAAAATGAAAATAAGAAGCCGGATAACAATAAACCAGACAATAAAAAACCTGACAGCCCTGTAGAATATGATGAAGTTAAGGTTTTAAAAGATGGTAAGTATGAAGTAGAAGCAGAAGGTTTCTCTAAACTATATGCTAATTCTAAAAATAATAAATTAGTTGCTACTGTTGAAAATGGCAAGATAAAAGATATTGACTTTGAATACAATGATACTGATTCAGAAGTATACAAAAAGCCTTTTGGACAGAATAAAGAAAAATTATTCAAAAAGCTAAGGGATAATAATTATTTCTTAGACAAGGACAAGGCAGAAAGTTTAAAAGAACTGAATACTATTGCTGATAAACTATATAAACTTGTTAAAGAAGATCCTAATGTTTTAAGAACAAACACTGAAGGTATCAAAAAGATAAATGATGAACACAAGGTTGATATAGTGACATCTGCTACATATACAACAGCAAGTTTGTATAAGGGTAGTCATGATCTTATAAAGAAGATCAATGATGCTGCTGAAATCAAGAAGGTTCCTAGACCTAAAAAGACTGATAAGCTTAATCTTTTAGCAAAAGAAGATTTTACTAAGCTAGATTTAAATAAAAACTATCCGGATGGAGTTTATTATGGAGACGGATTCGGTTATATAGACAGTAAGCCAATACCACTAAAAGTTACTGTAGAGGCTGGTAAGATAAAGAGTGTAGAATTCGTAAAGGATGAAGTTTTAAAGGTAAAGCCTAATGATGAATATCCAGATCTACCAGATGATGGTAAAACTTTTATCAAGGGATATGAAGGAGCTATTGCTCTAGCTAAATCAGGCGAGACTAATAGACTTAACTATTTTTTGAAATCTGCAAGAGATACAGAAAGAAAGGTAATTAGTGAGGTTAAAAAATCAACTAGTGATGCTACTGTAGAAGCATATAACAAGGTATTAGATGAATTGTTCTCAAAGCATGAATTTGGTACACAAAAATTAAGACTTGATAAGAGTCACTTCGATAAGAACGTGCCACATGTATTAGAGTCAAGATTAAATTATTTAACAAGAACATACATGAATGAAGATCTTGATTACAGATACAAGGTGGATACTATAAGTGGAGCTACTTATACTGCCACAGGAACTATTGAAGCTATAGCAAATGCACTTAAAAAATCGGATTCTGATGTTAATTTCACTAACCTAACAATTCCAGAAAATAAAGGTTTGAAAGCTAGTTACAACGGAGGAAGTGAAATCGACTTTAATCAGATAGGATTCAAGGCAGAAATGCTTAAAAAGGGTGAAAATAAGCCAGTAGAAATAGCATTTAAGGACTTTGAAAAACATGGTATAAAGTTATGCTATGTAGATCATGCAACTGGAGAGCTTAAAGAAATAAAGGGCAAGTTAAAATTAACTAAAGAAAACCTAGGATATGACACAAAGAAGGGTCTAGCTCTTAGATTAGTTCATGAAAAGACTAACACTGTTAAACTAATAAAGTCTATACAGATTTTTGATAATACAAAAATTCAGTGCACAGTTAAAAAAGTGCAGGTAAGTGAAGTTGGTAAAGAGGATTGGAAGGATGTAGAAGGATTTAACAGTACTCTTGATCCAAAGACTAAGCAGTTAGATTTCAATCAGAAACTTACTATATCTGAAGAAGTATCAAAAGCTTTGAAGGGTAAGAAGATAAAGTTTAGACTTGTTACAACAAGAGAAGACAACAATGGAGAAAAGATCTTTAATCTAAAGGGCGGAGACATAGTATGGCCAATATTTGATGATAGTGGCTATTACTCATTCACTATTGCTAATGAAGACTTTACTTCAGGTAGTGAACAGTACAAGTTAGATCAGGCAGGTATAAATAACTTCAGATTTGCATTTAGAGGTATACAATCAGGCGAATTCAAGGAAGCAGTTGAAGAATTTGAAAAGAAGGGCTATGAAGTTGGAGAGCGTACTATAACATTAGATAAAGATTATGCTAATGAAAATAATATGGAAGTATTAGAAAAATTAGCTAAAGAAAAAGTCGATGCTAAATTTATAAAGGGTGCGTTCCCAAGTACAATAAGCAAAAAAGGTAAAGAACTATTGGATTCTGCTAATGTAGACGTAGATAATACAGCCATAGCAAAAGCATTTAAGAGTGCAGCAACTAAGCCACAAATAAAGGTTGATGTTAAATTTGAATTTGCTGATGGTTCGAGCTATAAGTTTAAATTACCAATATATATTGAAATAAAGAAAGAAAAAAAGCACCTTCAACTAAAGTTTGAAGAGGCCATTAAGGAGAAAAAGGTACAGCTTTTACAAACATTACCAGATAGTTTTAAAGCAAATAATGAAGTTGCCAAAAAATCTCTGGAAGAAGTAACAAATATATATGGTAAGTTAGATAAGGACAAGCTTGCGGTTAATATTAAAACTACATATAGTAGTGCGACTGATAATTTATTTGTTGAAAAAGTCGAAATAACTGATGGTGAGTTAGAAAAAATAGATACTAATAATACCGGTGTATATAATGTAAAAGCTACAGTAAAACTTAAAAATTCTGAACAAGAAGAAACTAGAGGAGTATTTGATATTCCGTTTGAAGTAGTAAAATATCAAGTGGTAGGTTTTAATGAGTTTTTTACAAACAAGAATAAAATTTCTAAACTGGAATATGGACCAGAAGAAAATATTAATATAGTTCGTGATAGTGGAAGATATTTAGGATATTGGTTGAATTATTCTAAAAAATTAGGTACCGATGGACAATGGAATCCTATAGAATTTAATAATCTAAGTGTTAACTCCTTAGAAGATCTTAAATTATTTACAGTGGATGTTGTAAAAGGTGAGAAGGATACATATACTAAAGACGACATTGTAGACTTGACAAAGCCTGCAAAAGAGATTTTGGATCCTAATGGTCCAACTAAATTATACCTATATAACTTTGCAAAATCTGTAAATGGTGAACAACCACAAAAGGTATTAATAGGAGAATTTACTTTAAAGAAGTAATAAAGCAACAATAAATATTTGTTGAAATACTAAAGCAAATCAATACATATTCAGCAACATCATAAAAATTAACTTATGATGTTGCTGTTTTTAATAATGCACTTAGTTTATGATTTATAATTTAGATAAAATTATAATGCTGAACTGTGTTTTAATTATGAAAACTATCGGGTCAATGTTAACACTATAGTTGACCGACATTAACTTGGGGATATAAAGTTCTAAACAACCTAAAATTTGGGGAAGGAAGTGATAAGATTGGTTATTGAAATATGCATCTTTTTTATCGTAGCTTTAGCCTATTATTTCGCTGACTATATAAAAAAGTTTTGCAAAGAAATATACATCGTAACTTCAGTTATTTCTTTGATGTCTATTATCCATACAATCTATCTCTTGAATGGATATAGTATTAGTTATTTGGTAGGACTAAAACAATTTATGAGGGCTATAGATTCTGGTGCAATGGGAGGAGCATTCTTTATCCTAGTCATGTATATGGGTGTTTTTGATATGAAGTATAAAGTATCAAAAAGATTGAGGATGAACAGGGGAGAATTATCAATTATTGCATGTATTTTTACTATACCTCATAACATACATTACTTTTTTGCATTTTTATTAAATAGCAAAAATATTGTTAAAATGAGTGGGATTCCACTGTGGACAAATCTAATGATGTTCAGTGCAGGTGTATTTGCAATAGGAATAATGTTGCCACTATTTGTAACATCATTTAGATTAATTAGGAAAAAAATGACAGGCAAGAAATGGAAAAGCTTGCAAGAATTTGCATATATTTTTTATGCCATGGTTTTTGTACAGGTTATAATGGTTTATATATCTAAACCGTCATCACTGGTAAGAAATATAAATTTAGCTTTCTATTGTTTTGTTTTCATCTCATACACTTTCTTCAAGGTTAAGATAATTATGGAAAAGAAGTTTGCGACTAAAAAAGCAAGTTTGGCCGCAAAATAGAATATAGGAATATATATCTAACCAGATTATATTCCTAATATAATTGTGATAAAGAGGGAGTCAAATTAATTTATACTTGGAGGTGTGTAATGGAAAAGAAAAATATGATAATAACTGTTGCAATATCTTTCTTGTTAGTCGTTACAATAGTAATGGGGACAAGTATAAGTAAAAATAAGGTGGCAAGAAACGATAGTTCACCATCAAATAGAGTGCAAAGTGGGGATAATAAAGGTGATACATCTAATTCACCTTCAAATGATGATAGCAGTAACAGTGATATAAATTCAGAAAAGAAACCTAGTTCAAATAATGATTCAAGTTCTAATTCTAATTCTAATTCATCTAGTTCAAAATACAAGGATGGAGAATATACAGGAAGTGCTCCTGGCTATCATGGGGATGTTAAGGTAAGTGTCAGGGTAGAAGGAGGACAAATTAAAGATGTCCGTATTGTTGAGAATTCTGATGATGCAGAATACTTTGAAAAGGCTAGATCGTTGATATCCGACATAGTAAGTAAACAAAGTACAGATGTATCAGTTGTTAGTGGTGCGACTTATAGTTCCAATGGGATTATAGGTGCAGTTAATAACGCATTGGCTAGTGGAGGAAATTAATGAGTAAAAATATCAATAAGTTTATACTTATAAGTATAATAATGTCAGTATTTATTGGTGTTACCGGCTATAGCCTAGGGATGAGTTTAGGCAAAAATTCCATAGTAAAACAGCCATTGCCAATTGATAATAATATGGCAGAAAACGACGAAACAGAGAATAAAGATAAAGTTGAAGATAAAAATACCAGTGGTGAAAGTTCTAGTTCAGATACTGGTAAAACTTCGAAAAATGATAATAAAAACAGTAAAAACAAAAATTCAAGTAGTGGCTCAAGCAGTGGTAGGAGTTCAAGGGGTGGAAGTAGTAGTTCTGCCAGTTCTGCCAACACAAGCATACCTAGTAAGTTAAAAGATGGAGTCTACTATGGTTCAGCAAAAGGCTATGGTGGTGACATAAAGGTCAAGGTTACAGTTTCTAATGGTAAGATATCTGATATAAAGGTAGAAAACCATTCAGAAACACCTGAATACTATGATAGGTGTTCAGGCATAATACCAAATATTATTTCTTCACAATCAACCAATGTAGATGGGGTAAGTGGTGCTACATTTACAAGTAATGGTATAAAATTAGCTGTTGCCAATGCACTAAAAAATGCTGGGGCAAGTACAGGTTCAGCTTCTGGTGGAGGAAGTGGTGCAGGAAATGAACAATCTGCAGAGAAACCTAACCAGTCAGCTGATAAGGAAGAAATAAAGAAATTAAAGAAGCAAATCGAAGAATTACAAAATTCTAATGATGTAAGTGGAAAGTTAAAAGATGGAAAATATGAAGGTACAGGTACTGGATTTAAAAGCACTATAAAAGTAGAGGTAGTAGTAAAGGGTGGTAAAATTGAATCAATTAAGGTAGTAGAAAATGGAGATGACCATGATTATTTCGAAAAAGCTAAGGCCTTGATATCATCAATAATTTCTAAACAAACTACTAAGGTAGACTCGGTTTCTGGAGCAACCTTCTCTTCTAATGGTATAAAATCAGCAGTTAGGGCAGCCCTAAAAAAGGCGGGTTCATCCTCTGAAGGTGATAATAATGAAGAACTTAATAAGGAACTTTCAAAGATACGAGAAGAAAATAGGAATTTAAGTGAATTATTAAAGTCTTTGAATAATAAGATAGAAGAACTACAGAATTCTAATGATACAACTGGAAAGTTAAAAGATGGAAAATATGAAGGTTCTGGAGTTGGATTTAAGAGTACTATAAAGGTAGAGGTAGAAATAAAGGGTGGTAAAATTGAATCAATCAAGGTTGTAGAAAATGGAGATGATCCTGATTATTTCGAAAAAGCTAAGGCCTTGATACAATCAATAATTTCTACTCAAAGTACAAAAGTAGACTCAATTTCCGGTGCTACACGTTCTTCTGATGGTATAAAATCGGCAGTTAGAGATGCCTTAAAAAAGGCTACAACTTCTAATGGTAACAGTGGAGAACTTGGCCAAGAACTTTCTAAGTTGCGAGAAGAAAATAAAAAGTTAAATGAATTAATTAAGACTTTGAAAGAAAAGATAGAAAAGCTTGAAAAAGATCCACAAAATCCTGGACATAAGGCATATAATGACGGCAACTACACAGGTGTAAATACTTATATACTAGACGCAGATAAAATAGAAAGAAAAATAAGTGTAGACGTTCAAATATTAGAAGGGAAAATAAAAAATGTAAGTGTTATTTCTATAGAACCTGTAACTGAAGCCGATAAACGATTTATAGACGATGCTAAGAAGGGTGTAATTCCAAAGATAATAGAGAAGAATACTACAAGTGTTGATGCTGTATCTGGAGCTACATACACATCCAATGGAATAAAGGATGCAGTTAATGATGCCTTGAAGAAGGCAGCAAATCCATCTGCCAATCCTACTAGTGATGATTTAAAAAATCAATTAAAGCAAGCAATAGAAGAAAAAGAAAGAGTAGAAAAAGAAAAGGAAGCACTTGAGGCTCAAAATACTAATTTGAGAGAAGAAAATACTTCATTAAAGTCTGCAGTAGAAGAGTTAAAAAAGAAGATTAATGAGACGCCTTCTAGTTTACCTTCAGCGACTAAGGCCATCCATGAAAATATTATGTCAACTTTAAATGGAGCAATGGGGGTTGAAAAGGTAAAAACTAATTAAAAAAGATTTTTACGTAAATTGCAATAATAAGTTGAACATGATAACGAGAGTATGCAAAAAACTCTGTAAATTAAAGGTTGTATAATATTTAGCGTTGGTGAGAGAAAAAATTCTCTCCCAACGCT
>OKSA01001004.1_pt1 | contig 26696 bp, 18 predicted proteins | sample 1601181 | NCBI WGS metagenome assembly OKSA01 (sample SAMEA3541538, study PRJEB24748) | human gut metagenome | biome: human gut; feature: human-associated habitat; material: faeces | place: China | collected 2012
AGCGGGAGGACCCGTATAAAAAGGCGATTCCGCATCAGCTTTTTGCGATGAGCCGCCAGCTTGTCCAGCAGCTCATGAAAGCGGCAGATGAAGCAGGGTGCCCGGTGGAGCCGGAAATCTGGGTCAGACGCTCGGGACATGGCCGTTTTCAGCCGGGAAGCACGATGGATCAGCTGGAGCAGAGACTGTTCCGGTATGGGAAGAGAGGATTTTCCGGAAATGGAATAGAAAAAAGACCGGAATCAGGAACGGAAGCAAAGACGGGAAATCCGGCAGCAGGACACGAGGCGAACCAGCAGGGAATCTATATCAGCGTAGCGCCGAATCCGCGTGCCGAGCTGGAAGAGACGGTGCGTCTGATCCGCCGCATGGTGCGCGAGGAGGGCATGCGCTACCAGGATTTCGCCGTTCTGACCGGAGATCTCTCCGTTTACGGTACGTATGCGCGGGAAATCTTTGAAAAATGCGGTGTTCCGTACTTCGTTGATGAAAAACATTCCGTCCTGATGAACCCGTTCGTCGAATTTCTGCGCGCGGCGATTGAGATGGTCGTGCAGAGCTTTTCCTACGAGAGTGTCTTCCGCTATCTGCGCTGCGGTCTTTCGAGTCTGAACCGTGAGGAGACAGATGCGATGGAAAACTATGTCCTGGCACTTGGCATCCGTGGGCTGAAAGCGTATGGGGAGACGTGGACGAGGGGTTACCGCGGCATCAAGCCGGATGAAGTGCCGCAGCGCAATCTTCTGCGGGAGAAGTTCTATGCCGAAGTGCAGCCGTTTGCGGAGCAGATGAAAAAGAAAGATGCCACTGTGCGGGAGCGGACCGAGGCGCTGTATGCACTGGCAGTGCAGAATCAGATGCAGCAAAAGCTCGAGGAGCGGCGGCAGCAGTTTGAGCAGCAGGGACAGGAGGCGTTCGCAAAAGAATACAGCCAGATTTACGGCATTGTCATGGAGCTGCTGGACAAAATTGTCGAGGTGCTGGGCGATGAGAAGATGACGCTGGCAGAGTATCAGGAAATTCTGGAGGCGGGCTTTGCGGAGGCATCTGTCGGTATTATTCCGCCGACGGCGCCGCCGGGATCTTCTGGGCGGCATTTCATGGAAATATGGGGTCGCGTCTGAAGGACATCCGCGTGCTGTTTTTCGTCGGCGTGAATGACGGGCTGATTCCGCGCCACGACGCGGGCGGCGGCATTCTCTCGGAATATGACCGCGAGGAGCTGGAACGGGCGGATGCGAAGCTGTCCCCGACGGCGCGGGAGACGATGTATCAGCAGAAATTCCATCTCTACCGAAATCTGACAAAACCGTCGGAGCGGCTGTACCTTTCCTTTGCGAAAGCGGGCGCGTCCGGCGAGGCGCAGAATCCGTCGTATTTGATCAACGAAATACGAAAACTCTTCCCGGAGATTCCGGTGCGGGATATTGAAAAAGAGGAAAAACCGGAGGAAAAACTGGAAATGCCGCGTTCCGGCGAGGCACTGTTTCTGGAGGAGCTTGGCAGAGCGGCGGAGGGAGAGATCGATCCGCTGTTTGAGGAGCTTTACCGCTGGTATGCAGCACATCCGGAGGCGGGAATTCCGGCGGAGACGTATCGAAAAGCGGCGTTTCTGCGCTGTGCGGACGGTGTAATCGGAAAGAGTGCGGCATCGGCACTGTACGGAGATACGTTAAAAAACAGTGCAACGCGGCTGGAAAAGTATGCGGCGTGTGCGTTTGCCCACTTTATGGAGTTCGGCCTTCAGATCCGCGAGCGGGATCAGTATGAGCTGAAAGCGGCGGATATGGGAACGGTCATGCATGAGGCGCTTGAGAAGTTTTCGAAAAAACTGCAGGAGAACGGTGAGACCTGGAAGACGGTGACCGATGACACGCGTGACCGTCTGATTGAGGAGTGTGTCGAGGAGACGATGGCGGACTATGGAAACACAATTTTTCAGAGTTCAAGCCGGAATCAGTACCGCATTATCCGCGTGAAGCGGATCCTGAAACGAACTGTCTGGGCACTGCAGCAGCAGATCCGGCAGGGAGAATTTGAGCCAGGGGAATTCGAGGTTTCGTTCTCGATGGAGGACTCGCTGTCGGCGATCAACATCGATCTGTCGGAGCATGAGAAAATGCGTCTGCGCGGACGGATTGACCGCGTGGATCTCTGCGAGACGGACGATAAGGTCTATGTGAAAATTATCGATTACAAGACGGGAAATACGTCGCTCGACCTGGTGGCGCTCTATTATGGACTGCAGCTGCAGCTTGCTGTTTATCTCGATGCGGCGGTGGAACTGGAGCAGAAAAAGCATCCCGGCAAGCAGGTGGAGCCGGCGGGCGTGTTCTATTATCATATTGATGATCCGATGCTCGATCAGGAGGAGGATGAGACCGACGAGGCGTGGGGCCGGCGGATGCTGAAAGCGCTGCGGATGGACGGTCTTGTGAATGCGGACCGGAAAGTTGTGGAGCTTCTCGACCGCGTGCTTGAGGACGGAACGACATCCGATGTGATTCCGGTTGGAAAGAAGAAGGATGGAAGTTATACGAGCTATTCGAAAGTAGCATCGCCGGAGCAGTTTGATGTGATCCGTACGTACACCAGAAAGAAGGTGCGTGAGATCGGCGAGGGCATTTTTTCGGGCAATGTAAAAATTTCCCCGTATCAGCGGGACGGTGCGACGGCGTGTGCGTACTGTGAATATCAGGGAATCTGCGGTTTTGACCAGAAAATTCAGGGATACGAGTACCGCAAACTGAAGGGCATGGACACGGAACTGCTGATGAAGGCGATGCAGGAGATAACACAAAGTGATCAAAAGGAGTGACTGCCTTCCGGAAAGGAAAGAGAAATGCAGTTTTCCATGTATGAGAAAGTAATCAGCCAGAAAGAAGAGGGAGAGATAAATGGCAGTAAAATGGACAGCGGAACAGCAGAAAGTCATTGATACGAGAGACCGGAATCTTCTGGTCAGCGCGGCGGCAGGTTCCGGAAAGACGGCGGTTCTGGTAGAGCGGATCCTTGCGATGGTAAAGGATCCTGTGCGTCCGATCGATGTTGACCAGCTGCTCGTTGTGACTTTTACGCGGGCAGCGGCAGGTGAGATGAAAGAGCGAATCGGCCGTGCGCTGCAGCAGAGTCTCGAGGAAGATCCTGAGGATGAGCATCTGCAGAGGCAGCAGACCCTGCTTCACCATGCGCAGATCAGCACGATTCACGGATTCTGTTCGTACGTTATCAAAAATTATTTTCAGATGATCGATCTTGATCCGGTGTACCGCATGGCGGATGAAGGGGAGATCCGTCTGATGAAAAGCGATGTGATCCAGAAGGTCATGGAAGAACGCTTTACGGAAAAGGAGTCTGCATTTACACGGTTTGTGGAGAGCTACGCGGCGGGAAAGCAGGATGACGGGCTCGATGCACTTGTGCTGAAACTGTATGAGTTTTCCATGAGCTATCCGTGGCCGGAGCAGTGGCTCGAAGAGTGCCGGGCGGCGTACCAGATGGATTCACCGGAAGCAGTGCAGGAGAGTATCTGGGTACAGGAGCTGATGAGCGAGGCGAAAAAGCGGCTCTCGAGTATTCTGGAAGGGATTCAGGAAAACCGGAAAACAGCAGTAAGCTCTGGAGGACCGTATTTATATGATGAGGCGCTGGCTTCTGACCAGCAGATGGTGGAAGAACTGCTGGAAACAGAATCGTTTGATGAACTGGTGCGCGCGATGGCCGGAATGAAGTTTAAAGCACTTTCGCGGAAAAAGGCAGACGATGTGAGTGAAACGCTGAAAGATCAGGTAAAGGCGGAGCGCGATGCATGCAAAAAGGAGCTGCAGAAGTTAAAAGAGCAGTTCTTTGAGAAGGACAGCGCTGCGATTGCGGAGGAGATTGCCGACTGCCGGGAGCCCATCGGGGTGCTGATTGATCTGACGGAGCAGTTTGCAAAAGCGTTTGCGGAGAAAAAACGGAGCAAAAATATTCTCGATTATGCCGATCTGGAACACTTTGCGCTTGAAATTCTCGTGCAGCAAAAAGACGGCTGCCTGGTGCGGACCGATGCGGCGCGGGAGCTGTCGGAGCAATTCCGGGAAATTATGATCGATGAGTACCAGGACAGCAACTTTATCCAGGAGGCACTGCTCTCTGCGGTGTCCGGTGAGGAGGACGGCAGGTGGAACCGGTTTATGGTCGGCGATATCAAGCAGAGTATCTACGGATTTCGTCTGGCGCGGCCGGAGCTGTTTCTGGAAAAATATCGCACGTATCAAAAAGACGGAGAAAGCCAGCAGAGGATTGATCTCGATAAAAACTTTCGAAGCCGGCCGGAGGTGCTTGCAGGGGCGAACTATGTGTTCCGTAAGCTCATGAGTCCGGAGCTTGGCGGCATTGCGTATGATGAGGCGGCGAGCCTCCATGCGGGTGCGGCGTTCCCGAAGAAAGAAGAGGGAAATACGGATCCGTGGCAGAGGGCATACGAAACGGAGCTTCTGCTGCTGGACGACCAGGCGCCGGAGCTGGAAGATGATAAATCCCGCGAGACGAAGATGGAAACGGAGGCGGCTGCCGTTGCGGCGCGCATCCGGGAAATGGTTGGAAATGAGGAAGTTGTGGATAAGGAGACCGGGGAATACCGGAAAATCCAGTACCGGGATATCGTCATTTTACTCCGTGCGGTCAGCGGATGGGCGGAGACGTTTTCGCGCGTACTGCAGGCGGCGGGAATTCCGGCGTACAGCACATCAAAAACGGGATACTTTTCCACGCAGGAAATCGTGACGGTGCTGAATTACCTGCATCTGTGTGACAATCCATGCCAGGAGATTCCATTTACGGCAATCTTACGCTCGCCGATCTGCGGATGCACTGATGCAGAGCTTGCTGCGGTGCGTTGTGTGGATAAAGACGTAAAAATTTATGAGGCGTGTGGAAAATATGCGGCAGAAGGGGAAGATGAGGCGCTTCGGAAGAAGCTTGGAAGTTTTCTGGAGCAGCTGGAAATGCTGCGAAGCCGCGTGCCGTATACGCCGATCCATGAGCTGATCACACAGATTCTCGAGGAGACGGGCTACGGCGGCTATGCATCTGCAATGCCGGGTGGTGTGCAGCGGCGGGCAAATCTGGAGATGCTGGTGGAAAAGGCGGTGGAATTTGAGGCGACGAGTTACCGTGGACTGTTCAACTTTATCCGTTATATCGAGCAGCTTCAGAAGTATGAAGTCGATTTCGGCGAGGTGAATATTTACGGGGAGAGCGCAGACACGGTGCGTATCATGAGTATTCACAAGAGTAAAGGACTGGAATTCCCGGTTGTGTTCCTCTCGGGCATGGGCAAATCGTTTAACCAGATGGACAGCCGTGCGGCGCTTGTACTCCATTCCCGCATGGGCATCGGCGCGGATGCGATCGATCCGGAGCACCGCGTCCGTCAGGCGACACTTCCGCGGCAGATCATCCGGCAGAGCATGAAGCTGGAAAATCTGGCGGAGGAGCTGCGGGTGCTTTACGTTGCCATGACGCGACCGAAGGAGAAGCTGATTATGACGGGCATGGCGTCGAAGCTGGAGAGCCGCGTGAAGCAGTGCGCGGCGCATGCGGGGCGGCAGGAGGAGCTGCTGTCGTATCAGACATTGAGCAGTGCATCCGGGTATCTCGACTGGATTTTGCCGGCATTTTCGAGAAACCGGTGTTTCGATGGGCTGTATGAACAATTCGGTCTGGCAGGGAATGCGGACAATCCGCTGTATGCAGAGAAAATTCCGGTAACGATCCGCCTTGTATCACCGGCAGGACTTGTTGAGGGAGAAGTGCTGCATCAGATGGAGCGCGCGGTGAATGAGCAGAAAATCATGGAAATTCCGAAGCAGCCGCCGAGAGAAGCGGCGCTGAAGGAACTTGTGGAGGAGCGGTTTGCCTACCAGTATCCGTACGAGAAGGAAAAACAGATTCCGGTAAAAGTTACCGTTTCGCAGCTGAAGAAGGCCGGGATGGAGGAATCCGAGATCGGAAAAGAGCTGTTCGTTCCGGAAGAACCTGTGCCGATTGTACCGGGCTTTCTAAAAAAGGATCACGCGAAAGTTCTGGCCGGAGCCGATCGCGGAACTGCATATCATCGCCTGCTGGAATGTCTCGATTATCGCAGATCGTACAGCATCAAAGAACTGATGACACAGACGGAAGAACTGATTGCGGACGGAAAAATGACGAAAGAGGAGGCGGAGTGCATTTATTTCAAATCCATTCTCACCTTTGCAAAAAGTCCGGTGGGAATGCGGATGCGGAATGCATTTCTGAAGGGAACGCTGAGACGAGAGCAGCCGTTTGTAATGTCCGTTCCGGCAAGCGAGGCAGATCCGTCCTATCCGGAAGACGAAACCATTCTCGTGCAGGGAATCATTGACGCATGGTTCCCGGAGGGGGACGAGATTGTTCTTGTGGACTACAAAACGGATCGTGTGAAAGAAGCCGGGGAGCTGAAAAAGAGGTATGAAAAACAGCTCGCCTATTACCAGCAGGCACTGGAGCGGACGACAGGGAAGAAAGTGAAAGAGAAAATTATTTATTCGCTGGCACTGGATGAAGAGTTGGTATTGTAGGAAAAAACTACTAGAAAAAACAACTGTCAAAACAGGGATAAAGTATGATATCATAGTTGAGAAACAAATAGGTATTGAGAAACAAAGAGAAAAAAGGAGATTCAGTGATGATTCGAAAAATTGTTCAGATAGAGGAAGACAGATGTACAGGATGCGGGCTTTGTGCGCATGCCTGTCATGAAAGTGCGATTGCGATGGTTGACGGGAAGGCAAAGCTGATCCGGGATGACTACTGCGACGGATTCGGTGACTGCCTGCCGGTCTGTCCGGCAGATGCGATTTCGTTTGTGGAGCGGGAGGCGCTGCCGTACGATGAGGAGGCGGTAAAAGAGAACCAGCGGAAGGCAAAAGAGGCGGCCGGACAGGAGAATACCGGAGCAGGAAAAGCAGGTGAAAACAGCTGGGCGATTGACCGTGCAGATGCGCAGGAAAATTCTGCAGCAGTTCCGTCCCGGCTCCGCCAGTGGCCGGTGCAGATCAAGCTGGTGCAGGAGCGGGCTTCGATGTTTGCAGGAGCAGACCTTCTCGTTGCGGCGGATTGTACAGCGTATACGTATGGAAACTTCCACCAGGATTTTATTCGGGATCATGTCGTTCTCGTAGGCTGTACAAAACTTGACGATATCGATTATTCCGAGAAACTTGCGCGGATTTTTATGTGCAATGATATTAAGAGTATCACGGTTGCACGCATGGAGGTTCCGTGCTGCGCAGGAATGGAGCGTGCCGTGAAGATGGCGCTGAAAGAGAGTGGAAAGAAGATTCCGGTGAAAACCGTGGTGATTTCTACGGAGGGGGAAATTTTGTAGAAAATCAGATATAGTAATTAGCGTGTGCCCTTAAAAGTTATTTTACAATTGGTACATTCTGCTTTGTGGAATATGTAAGACGAAAAAAATGAAAAGCTCGGTAAGAGGTATTAGAAAAATGAGTATGACGAAGATACAAGAGGAGCTTCTTGGTGCGCTGATCGGTCTGGCCCGGTCGGTAGATGGAAGAGGAGAAGCAGCAAAAGGTGAATCGCAGGAGTTTTCCAGCGGTGACAGCAATGGTCACCGCCCGGACAAAGCCACGCATGAGATTCTGCTTGGCGGAATTTGTGCGGCAAATCCGGAAAAAGAGCTGAGGGAAGAAGAGGGGAAATCCTGGATTGTACGCGTGGAGGCAGAAAAGAACCGTCTGAATCCGGATTGCGCAGTGTGCAAGGGAAAATGCGGCAGAACAGATAACTATGATCTCGAAGAAATGGAGACAGATGAACCGTCGGACCGGGCACGAAAAGAGCAGATTCTTGCGGAATTGTTTCCGATGGCAGAAAAACTGCAGCAGCTTCGGAAAGAAACAAAAGAGCAAAACGAAGAATTGCAGGGGGCGGTTAATTTTTTGTATAAGGCATTGTTTGCGATTGGAAACTATGTCGGGGAAAAGAGTCTGCAGAGTGTGGTGCAGGAGATGAATAACCTTTTTGTTAAATTGGAAAATGTATTAAAATAAGTAGAAAATAAGAAAAATCCTCTGTCCGGAGTGTATAAAAAACCCCGGAAACAGGGGATTTTTTGCGTTCTGCGCCAAGTGCATAAAACGTATTATCGCGTTTTCACAAAGTTTTGCAAAAGCAGACAAAATTGCAGACAGGCGCTTGCAACAGAAAAATGAATAGGTTATAACATTATAACAAGGCGGCAGGAGAACCAATACAAAGAAATGAGATTCTAGTGGCATATAAACAGAAAGAATACAGGGAAAAGATGAAAAGGGACGGAAGCGGGATGGAGAAGAAAAAGTATATCCTTCTGGATGTTGGCGGAACGGAAATCAAAGGAAGTGTGTCGGACAGAAATGGAGTAAGAACGAAAATCCGGAAATTTCCAGCACGGGCGCAGAAGAGCACAGAGAAGATTCTGGACAATTTTGCAAAGATCTGCCGGGAACTGATGATAGAAGCAGACGGAAGTGTTGTCGGAGTTGGGATGGCGATTCCGGGTCCGTTTGATTATGAAAATGGAATCAGCCGGATGCAGGGACTGAATAAGTACGATGCCATTTACGGGATTCCACTGGAAAGCGAAATCAAGGCGCGCGTGCCGGAACTTGGATCAGCACGATTTTTGTTTTTACATGACATTGAAGCATTTGCACTGGGAGAAAGCTGGTACGGAAACTGTCGTGATGTAGATAAAATTCTGTGCGTCTGCATCGGAACCGGCGCCGGATCTGCTTTTGTAGAAAACGGCAAAACAGTGAAAACGGGAAAAGGTGTGCCGGAAAATGGATGGATTTATCAACAGCCGTTTGGAGATTCCATTTTGGACGATTATCTTTCTGTGCGCGGGCTGGAGCAGATTAGCCTGGCTGTGACAGGAAAAGTGTGGAGTGGAAAAGAATTGTATGGTCTGGTAAAAGCGGGAAACATGGAGGCAGAAGAAGTCTGGAGAAGATTTGGAGCAGATGTGGCGGCTGGCCTTCTTCCTGTGCTGGAGGAATATCAGCCGGATCTGCTGCTTCTGGGCGGACAGATTGCAAAAAGTTTTTCCTGGTTTGGAAAAGAACTGGAAAGAGAGTGCGAGAAAAGAAAGATTCGGATTCAGATAGAAACGGAAACATCCGGCCGTGCCATGGAAGGCCTGTTGTCACAGTTTCCTGAAAAAACACAATAGAGCAAAAATATTTTCAGAAACAAAAATACAATGCTATGGAGAGAAAAGAAGAAGGAGAAACTGCAAAAATGGATAGAAATCCGGGAGCACCGCCGCTGTATGCGCAGCTGGAACAGATTCTGAAACAGCAGATCGAATGCGGCACGTACAAAAAAGGAGATTTTCTGCCAACAGAAAAAGAGCTGATGGAAAAGTACGAGCTTTCGCGTGTGACAGTACGCCAGGCGATGACGAATCTGATACAGAGCGGTTACGCCCGTGCACGGCGCGGCATCGGAACAGATGTTGTCTACGAGAAAGTCGAAGAGCAGATGGAAGGTGTCATCAGCTTCACGGAAGAAATGAAAAAGCATCATATCGAAATGCAGACAATATACTGCAAGATGGAACTGATCAGTCCCGGGGAAACGGTAGCAAGAAGTCTGCAGATTCCATTGACGGAGCCATGTTATTGCCTGAAACGTGTGAGGAATGCTGTGGGAAAACCCATGGTCTATACCATTACGTATCTGAAAAAAATCTGCGAACTGCCAACAGAGCCGGAGCCATACATGGAATCGCTGTATCAGTATCTGTGGGAGGAGCATGGAATCTATATTGAATCCGGCCGGGATACGCTTGAGGCGGCACTTCCATCGGAAGAGGTGCAGAAAGCACTGAAAATTGATGCGCAGATGCCTATTTTTATCCGGACACGGCAGACATTTCGGAAGGGCGGCGAGGTTTTTGAATATTCGATCTGCTATTATCCGGGAAATCGTTATAAGTACACGGTGGAACTGTAAACATATGACATGTAAAAAAACGAAACCGGATAGAAGTGCGAAATCCGCCAGATGCAAAAGCGTTGAAACAAAGATGATAGGTCTGATCGGCGCAGGAAACAACCCAATGGATGGAAGAAAAATTAAGAAAAGGAAAAGAATCCAAATGAATTTAAAAAAGAAATATGGAAACTACGAATTACATCCGCAAATGAAGATCACAGGATACGAAAATGAAATCTGGGATGAAAAAAAGAAGATCATCGAAGAATTAAAACGGGCGGTTCAGGAAAAACAGAAAGAAAAGAAAACCTGTATTCTTTCCTTTGATCTGTACCCGGGTGTACGAAAAGAAGAAATAATGGAACTGGCCAATGCACTGCAGCCGGACCGGATTTTTGATATCGAAGACTGTGCCAAAGACGAAGAAACGCTGTTAAGAGAATTTAACGATTACATCACCGATGACCGTGTTTTCGGCATTATGTGTCATAAAACCATAGACACCTGGTTTGAGAGCGAAAAGCTGGAAACCATGAAAAAAGCAATTGAGACAGAATGTGCGGAAGAAAAAGATACAAACGGTGGTCTGATCGTGATCGTTGGTACAGCGACAGAGCTTCTGGCCGAAGCAGATGTTCTTGTTTACTGTGATCTGACCCGCTGGGAAGTTCAGCTCCGCTACCGGAGCGGAATGCCAAACTGGCACAGTACCAATTATAATGATCCGATCCTGACGAAATATAAACGGGGATTTTTCATTGAATGGCGTCTGGCGGACCGCTATAAAAAAGAGCGGTATGAAAAATTCACGTATCTTCTGGATACGGAGAAAGAAAATGCACCGGTTCTTACAACGGGAAATGCCTTCCGAGGCGCACTGCAGCAGCTTGCCAGACAGCCATTTCGTATGGAGCCGTATTTCGACCCTGGCGTATGGGGCGGTCAGTGGATGAAGGAAAACTTTGGTCTGGATGCATTGAAGGAAAATTTCGCGTGGAGCTTTGACGGAGTTCCGGAGGAAAACAGCCTGAATCTGGAAATCGGCGGAAAAGTCTTAAAAGTACCGGCACAGGATCTTGTCTTCTATGCGCCGCATGAACTGCTGGGTGAAAGAGTCCACGGCCGGTTCGGCGCAGAATTCCCGATCCGTTTTGACCTGCTGGATACGATGGGCGGTCAGAATCTTTCCCTGCAGGTACATCCGCTGACCGAATATATCTATGAAAAATTTGGCATGCCATATACGCAGGATGAGAGCTACTATCTTCTGGATGCCGATGAAGACGAGGAAACGTATGTATACCTCGGCCTCAAAGAAGGCGTGGATAAAAAAGAGATGGAGCGGGAACTCCGTGCAGCAGAAAAAGGAGAAGAACTTTTCCCTGCAGAAAAATATGTCAACAAAATCCCGGTCAAAAAACACGATCATGTGCTGATTCCGGCAGGAACGGTGCACTGCTCAGGAAAAAACACGATGGTGCTGGAGATCAGTGCGACACCGTATATCTTTACCTTCAAACTCTGGGACTGGGGCCGCCTTGGCATGGATGGACTGCCGCGTCCGATCCACCTCGACCACGGTATGAAAAATATCCAGTGGAACCGCGATACCAAATGGGTGTACGACAATATCGTCGGCCAGCAGAAAACACTGGAAAAAACAGAAAACTGTGAAGTGGAGCGCACCGGACTGCACAGCCGCGAATTTATCGACACGATGCGCTACACACTTTCGGAAGTGTACACCGTTTCCATGGATGACACCGTTCACGTCATGAACCTGGTGGATGGACGCAGTGCTACGATTGAGAGCGTGGATGGAAGCTTTGCACCGTTTACGGTACATTACGCAGAAACCGCCATTGTTCCGGCAGCGGTCGGAACGTATCGGATTGTACCGAAAAAAGGCGAGACGATTAAAATGCTGGTAGCATCAGTGCGATAAGGGAAAAGTGATAAAAACTTATGGTAGCTGCATGGAAAAAAGAACGTAGAATTTTATATATTTCAGGAAGAATAATGTATGTTATTGGAGATTCTCCTGTGCTAAACTCTTTTTGCACAGGAGAACAGAAGAATATTTTAAGAATCCAAACAAGAGCACAGATATAAACGGCGGTAGGAAGATGGCGCCATGCCGGTTTGCTTTTTGAAAAAATTTGAAAAATAAAACTGGTTATCAAAACCGAGTGTATCTGCAATCTTGGAAATGGGCAGATCTGTAGAAGTTAAAAGCAGCGTTGCAGTTTCCACTTTTTTCTGCAGAATAAACTGTCCAGGAGAAATTCCCATGTGGGTCTGAAATAGTTTTGTAAAGTAACTGGAATGGTAGCCGGCCACTTCTGCCATCTGTTGTACGGTAATCTGCTCATGCAGATGTGTTTCAACATAGGCAATTGCACTGGAAAGTGGAGAATCAAAGGATTGTGGAATGAAAGAGACACTTCCAGGCGGGCAGCATTCAAAATAATAGCAGAGCAGATGAAAGACAGCCTGTTTGGCCTTCAAAGCGGAAGAAATATCCGTCTGTTTACAGGATTGAATAATGTCCTGAAAAATTCGCTGTGCTTTTTGCGGGTCTTTAGCATCAACACAAAGAGGAAACTGAACCAGCTGAAAGAGGTCCGTTTGCTGACAGGTAATCTGAAAATGGCAAAAATAGGTGCGATAGGGATTTTGAACATCTGTAAAAAAAGATTGATGCGTACAGGCTGGGAGCAGATATAACTGACCTGCGTGAGGATGCAATACTGTCTGGTCGACCTGAACTGTGCCTTCCCCCTGTATTACCAGCTGAAAGCTGGAAAAAGGAGGACGAGAGGAATCGCATTTCCAGGATTCATCGCAAATAATCAGATTAGCACGTTCGAGAATGACAGTTGCCTCCCGGAGGCGATTTTTAATAAGTAATTCGTTTTCATTCATAAGTCGTTTCCACCTATACATTCTTCTGTGAATATAATAATTTTAAAAATAAATCATTGATAAATGAATGATATGGCATTACTGCAAGAACAATTGTTAGCATTCTAGCATAAAAAGGAGAAAATAGCAAATGACACACAAAATCAGAGAAGTCTACATCGTACATCATTCCCACACTGACGTGGGTTACACCGATCTGCAGGAGCAGGTTATCTACAATCAGGCAAACAACATCCGCAGGGCGGTCGAACTGATTGAAAATGGAATCAAAAACAACACAACCCAGAAAGATCTGAAATGGAACTGTGAGACATGGTACTGCGTGGAGCAGTTTTTCAAAATGGCAACGGAGGAAGAAAAAGAAAAGTTTTTCGATCTGGTAAAAAAAGGAAACATCGGTCTGTCTGCCAATTATCTGAACTTTAATGATCTTGCCGACTGCAAATATCTGAAAGAAAAAATCCATACGATGCAGGAAATCTGCGGCGAAAAAGGAATCCAGATCAAAACAGCCATGATTGCAGATATTAATGGTATCTCCATGGGACAGCGCGATGCCCTGATCGAAAACGGAGTAGAATTTTTGTATACCAATATCCATACCCATCACGGCATGTATCCGCTGTATCAGAACCAGAAACCGTATTTCTGGGAAAATGAGAACGGACAGCGTCTGCTGGTATGGAATGGTGAGCATTATAACCTGGGAAATGCCCTCGGCATCGTCCTGAATAAAAATGTTAACTTTATGACAGAAAATTACTTCGGCAAAAAGAATGGCGATGTGGCAGGACTTCTGGAAAATCTGCACACGAATCTGGCTGCGAGCATAAAGGAATATGAAGAAAACGGTTATCCGTACGATTTCTATATCACCAGTGTTTCCGGCGTTTTTTCGGATAATGCGCCGATCAACCCGGCCATTGCAGATACGGTTGCGCTGTTTAATGAAAAATATGGCGAAGAAGTCACCATGCATATGGTGACGCTTCAGGAATTGTATGACAAGATCCGGGATAAAGTGCAGGATGCACCAGTGTATCGGGGTGCCCTCAATGACTGGTGGGGCAATGGCGTTGGAAGTACACCATATGCGGTAAAACATTACAAAGAAGCCGTACGACTGAACCATATCTGCGACCGACTGGAAGAAAAAACAGGGGTACATAACAAAGAAATGATTCAGGCATATGGCGACAATTCTCTTTTGTATGCAGAGCACACCTGGGGTCATTCTGCTACGGTAACCAATCCGTATGATACCATGGTAACAAATCTGGATATGCGAAAAAGCAGCTATGCTTCCAAGGCACATGAGGCCGCGGCAATGCGTAAAAATGAACAGTGCCATAAACTGGGTGATATCCTGCGGTATTACAATCTGTCCGGCAAAGTGAAAGCGGTCTCCACAAGCCATCAAAAGAGAGTATTTCCGGTAGAATTTTACGTAGAAACTTTAAGTCTTTTTGCAGTTAAAGTAACCGATGACAAAACAAAACAGGAGATGGAGGTGCAGCTGTCTGCTCATCCGCGCGGAGTCCTGATAAGTTTTCTGGCAGAATTTGAGCCGATGGAAGAGAAAACGTTCACGTACGAAGAGCAGCCGGCTCTGTCCCAGACCCTGTTCACCAGAACTGCCTGGGTAGGCGCAGAGCGGGTGCGCGATATTGTGAACACGTACGATCCGGAAAGTTACAAACTGCCTTACGGTCTGGAAAACGATTTCTTTCAGATCAAATGGAAAGTCGGAGAGGGCATTACCTCCTTCTACAATAAAAAAGCAGAGGTTGAAATGTGCAAATCCGGTCTGGAAACGTTCTTCACGCCGGTTTATGAACGCACCGAAATACGGAAGGGTGTTTATGCGGAACGCAGTCTGATCGGAAGAAATATCCGCGGACTTCACGCAGAGCAGTATCAGGGTGACCTTACGGATGTGAAAATTCTGGATCACGGACCGGTGTTTACCAAAGTAGAACTGATCTTTACCCTGGAGGGAACGTATCACAGCAGTGTTGTGATCAAAATGTACCGTCATCTTCCGAAAATTGAGTTTTCTTACCGGGTAGCCAAAACATTAAGCGAGGATATCGAAAGCCTGTACCTTCCGTTATCGTTAAATCTTCCGGATGCGGAAGTGATGATCCAGAACGGAGGTGTTACCATGCGCCCTGGTATTGATCAGCTTCCTGGCACCAATATGGAATACTATATTGCGGATGAAGGGCTCGTTTACCGGACAAAAGATCAGACGATTCTGGTTAATACTTTTGACACACCGTTACTTTACATGGGGGAGATGGAATCCCACCCAATCCTTCTGTGCGATAACAAAGAGGAGAATAATAAACGGCCGGTTTACAGCTGGATTATGAATAACACATGGGAAACAAACTTCAAGATGGACCTGTCCGGATTCAGTGAGTTCCGTTATGGAGTGGAGATTGTGGAGCAGGGAACCGCAGAGAAAGATATGGAAAGCCTGTCAGATAATGACAAGGGTGTGGTTACCTTTATTTGCGGGTAATCATTGTTCCGCGGTTTTACGGCGGTGTCAGGCAATGAGGCCATGGCTGTCTGGCGGTAGTATGAAAAACAGCAGAAGATGAAAAAAGACAGCGGGGAGTATGACAATTAGACGAAAAAGTCAGACTTTCCGCTGCTTTTTCGTTAAAAATGAAAACAGGCGAAAAAGTACTGCGTTAATATTAAGATGTTATGTGACTTAACACAAGAACACAGATTTTCTGTCTAAAAAATCAAAAGAAACAGAAGAATACTCCTCGATCTATACAAATTAGGACTGGAAAATAAGAATTTTAATATACAAAATAACGAAAAGGCTATTGACAATCTTTCTAAAAGATGTTAACATCTAAACACAAGTTAAGAAACAAATAGAGGGGCTGTTGGTAACATGGCAGAGAGAAAATCAGTATCCATGCAGGACCTGGCAGATAAGCTGGGCATCAGTAAAGTAACAGTTTCCAAGGCGCTGAACGGAAAAGACGGCGTGGGAGAAGAACTGAAAGAAAAGATTTTTGCGCTTGCGAGAGAATCCGGTTATGTCCTTCCGGACTACGGAAAACGGAAGAGCAAAAAAGTCGGTATCATCATGAGTCCGCGGTTCAGCTCCGGAGACGAAGGAAAATTTTATATGGCAATGTACGAGCGGATCATCTACGAGCTGCAGAGAGCATCCTGTTCGAGTATCATGATTTCTCCGACAACAGCAACACTCCCGTCGGACATGAACACGATACAGACCAGAGGGCTGTTCGACGGCCTGATCTTTCTTGGTATTCTCGATAAGGGTGTCCGGGAGCAGATTGCACAGATTGATCTCCCGAAGGTGTATGTGGACATCTACGATCGAACCCACAAATCCGATTCCGTCATCACCGAGAATATTTACAGCTCCTATGAGCTGACCAATTACCTGATCCAGCAGGGCCACACAGACATCGGATTTGTCGGAACCGTAGGAAGTACAACCAGTATTTCCGACCGATATCTCGGATATCTGCGGAGAATGCTGGAGGAGGGAATTTCCCCGAAAAATGAGTGGAGAATCCCGGACCGAAGCGAGGAAGGCATTGCCATTCCGCTTTTGCTACCGGAGAAGCTGCCCACCGCATTTGTCTGTAACTGCGATGCCACCGCATTCAAATTAGTGCAGGCATTAAAAGAGCGTGGAATCTGCGTACCGGAGGATGTTTCCGTGACCGGTTTTGATGATTCCATTTATGCACAACTGTGCAGTCCGTCGCTCACCACGGTTGCGGTTGACACCGACGCGATTGCACGTCTTGCGGCAAAACGTATGATCAAACATATGAATGAACCGCAGAAAAAGAGCGGCGAGGTATACCGCATTCCCGGAAAGATTATTTACCGGGATTCCGTTTGTAAGATAAACGGATAAAGTGATAAGCCCGAGCAATCGGGAGAAGGAGGAAAAAATCTTGAGTAAACCAAGCAAAAAGAAAAAAGGACGCTGGACCAAGAATGACACGGAGCTGACCGTCATGGCGCTGCCGACCACCATCTGGTATATTCTGTTCTGCTTCCTGCCTATGTTCGGTCTGATCATTGCGTTCAAGAATTACAAAATCACCGGCGGAAAGAGTTTCATTTATAACCTGCTCCACAGTGACTGGGCCGGCTTCAAAAACTTTTCGTTCCTGATCAGATCCAACGACCTGTTCGTCATCCTGAGAAACACAATCCTGTATAACCTTGCATTTATCGTTCTTGGTATGGTATTTTCCGTAGGACTGGCTATCATGATCAGCCTGCTGCACAACAAAAGAGCGTCGAAGGTATATCAGACGATGATGTTCTTCCCATATTTCATGTCATGGGTTGTAGCTTCCTACTTCCTGGATGCATTCCTGAACCAGGACAACGGTCTGATCAACAGTATAATGAGAAATGCAGGCAAGGAACCGATTCAGTGGTACATGAGTGCCGGTGTATGGCCATTTATCCTGATCTTCATGTATCTGTGGAAATCTACCGGATACAACATGGTTATCTACCTGTCCAGCATTTCCGGTATTGATACCACACTGTACGAGGCAGCCGTTATGGACGGCGCCAACAAGAGACAGCAGGTATGGCACATTACCCTGCCTTGCTTAAAGAGTGTCATCATCATGATGTTCATCCTGAATGTCGGAAAGGTCTTCTACTCCGACTTCGGACTGTTCTTCCAGCTTTCTCAGGGAGCAAGCGGTTCGATCTTCAAAACGACAGCAACTATCGACACATATGTATACAACGCACTGCAGTCTTCCACTCCGATCGGAATGACTTCTGCGGCAACATTCTTCCAGTCTGTTGCATGCTGCATCACCATCCTTCTTGCCAATGCCATTGTGAAGAAGATTGATGAAGACAGCGCGATTATTTAAGGAGGTACGAAAATGGCAAAAAAGAAAAAAGATCTTGATCTGGCTTCCTCTTCACATTTAAATCAGATCCAGGGATCTACAAATGCAATTTTCAATGTTATTTTTGTGATCCTCGCCCTGGCCTGTATTATCCCGGTAGTATTCATCTTTATGATCTCGATTTCTTCCGAGCATTCGATCAAGATGAACGGCTACCAGTTTATTCCGAGTGCATACTCGCTGGATTCTTACAAATTCCTTCTTCGGGAAGGACAGATGATCCTGACAGCACTTGGCGTTTCCGTTGCGGTAACGGTTATCGGTACGGTAATCGGAGTTGCCCTTACGATGCTGATGGGTTACGTTCTTTCCAGAAGCACCTACAAACTGAACGGATTCTTTACCATGGTCGTTTTCATTCCAATGATCTTTAACGGTGGTATGATTTCTTCTTATGTAGTCAACACACAGTTTCTGAATCTGAAAAACAGTATCTGGGCGCTGATCCTTCCGCTTTGTGTTTCTTCGTTCAACGTTGTTATCTGTAAAACGTTCTTCAAGACCAACATTCCGGAATCCATCATTGAGTCGGCACAGATCGACGGAGCAACCCAGTTCCAGATTTTCGGAAAGATCGCCCTGCCGCTGTCGAAACCGCTGATGGCAACGATCGCCCTGTTCCTCACCTTCGGTTACTGGAACGACTGGTTCCAGTCTTCCCTGTACATCAGCGATACCAAGCTGTATTCCCTGCAGGCTCTGCTGGATCACGTACAGAGAAATATTGAGATGATGGCAAACAACCCGTCTCTTGGCGTTACCACGGCACAGTACATGAACTCGATGCCAAAAGAGGGCGCCCGTATGGCGATGGCAATCATCATCATCATCCCGATCGCATGCTGCTATCCGTTCTTCCAGAAATACTTCATTTCCGGTCTGACGGTCGGTGCGGTAAAAGGCTGATCGACCATTTACCTTTATGGATCTCATACTGAAGCAAAAGGCTTCGGTTAAGGATAATTTCAACATTCTATATTTTATATCAGGAGGATGCTACAATGAAAAAGAAACAGTTTTTAGCTCTTGCACTTTCTGCTGTTATGGCCGGTGGCATGCTGGCAGGCTGCGGAAGCAGCAACGGAAGCAGCAGCTCTTCAAAGAGTGATGCAAAAGATGAAGTTGTTACACTGAAATGGATTCAGGTTGGTAACGGAATGCCGAAGGATTATGATGAGTGGCTTGCACAGATCAACCCATATCTGGAGGAGAAAATCGGCGTTAATGTAGACATGGAAATCGTTCCGTGGGGTGACTGGGATAACAGAAGAAGCGTTATCACAAACTCCGGCGAGTATTTCGATATCCTGTTCACCGACCAGAACCGTTACTCTTCTGAGGTGAACACCGGCGCACTGATGGACATTACAGATCTGCTCAAAGACAACGCTTCCGAGCTGTATGACATGATTCCGGAAGATTACTGGAAAGCAGTAGAAGTAAATGGAAAAATCTACGGCGTACCGACCTACAAAGACAGCTCCCTTTCCGAGTACTTTGTATGGGATCAGGATATTGCAGACAAATATAACATTGATGTAAATTCTGTAACAGATTTCAATACTCTGTACGATGCTCTGAAGACAGTAAAAGAGGGCGAAGGCGGATCTCCGTACTTCATGTCCAAAAATGGTGCAAACTTCCTGCTGAACCTGAACTACGATGATTTAAGCTCCGGACTTCCGGCAATCGGCGTTAAATACGGCGATGACAGCAAGACCGTTGTCAATCCGCTGGATGACGAAGAAATCCTTTCCAACCTGGATATCGTTCGTAAAATGTATCAGGAGGGCATCATCAACGGCGACGCTCCGACAGCAGATGATTCCAGCAAATACGCAATGTTCTTTGTTGCACAGGGATGGAGCGGCGCTGCAAAAACAACATGGGGTCCGAACAATGGTATCGCCAATTGTTCAGCAGTACAGTATGGCAACACAGTCGTTTCCAACACAACTGTACGTGGTTCCATCAATGGTATTTACTCCGGATGCAAGCACCCGGACAAAGCACTTCAGCTTCTGAACCTGGTAAATACGGATTCCAAAGTACGTGACTGGTTCTACTATGGAGCAGAAGGAAAAGACTTCGAGTACACCGATGACAATAAGGTACACCGCCTGACCACTGACTGGGGTATGGCCGGATATACCCAGGGTACTTTCTTCAACGTAACTCAGACAGACGATGTTGACTTCAACCAGTGGGATGAAGTAGAAGAGCTGAACGAGAAAGCAACTCCGTCTGAGATGCTTGGATTCAACCTGGATACCTCCAACATCGAAACAGAGCTTGCAAACTGCCGTGCCGTATATGAAAAATACTATTCTGAGTTATTCACCGGCGCACAGGATCCAAGAGAGCTTGTAAAAACCATCGATGCTGAGCTTGAGACAGCAGGCTGGGAGACCATCCGCGAGGAAGCTCAGAAACAGATTGACGCACAGAAATAAGTTTGATACATTAACTTTATAAGAACTACAACAGGGCATTTTCGATTACGGAGATGCCCTGTTGCAGGATATACCGTACTTGATCAAAGAAAGGATGTAAAACGAATGAAAGAGACCTTACCAAAGTCCGTTCAGGAGCTGATTTTAAGCCTGAGAGAAAAACTGAAAGACGAGCCGGAAATCGTTGATATGTTTGAGCGATGCTACTCCAATACCCTCGACACAACCGTAAAGAAAATGGAGGACGGCAGCACCTACGTCATCACCGGAGATATCCCGGCCATGTGGCTGCGTGACTCGGTAGCACAGCTGCGCCCGTACCTTGTTCCGGCGCAGAACGACCCGGAGCTGGCTGACCTGATCGCGGGCCTGATCCGCCGCCAGTTTATGTGCATCAACATCGATCCATACGCAAACGCATTTAACGAAGGACCGAACGGCAACTGCTGGGAGAAGGACGAGACCGATATGGGACCGTGGATCTGGGAGAGAAAGTATGAGATCGATTCTCTCTGCTATCCACTGCAGTTCTCCTATCTGTTCTGGAAGAATACAGGAAGAACGGATCAGTTTGACGAGGTTTTCTGGGAGGGTGTTGACAAAATCCTGACTGTATTTGAGACCGAAATGAATCACGAGGAGAAATCCCCGTACAGCTTCATCCGTAAAAACTGCTCCTACACCGATACGCTTTCCCGCGACGGAAAAGGTGCGCAGGTAAAATCCGGCATCGGCCTGATCTGGTCCGGCTTCCGTCCAAGCGATGATTCCTGCCGTTACGGTTATCTGATTCCGTCCAACATGTTTGCGGTTGTCGTTCTGAATTATCTGAAGGAGATCGCAGATTTCGTCGGCGGAAAAGAGGAGATTGCGAAGAAAGCAGAAGAGATGGCAAAGACCGTAAAACAGGCCATTGAGACTTACGGTACCACCCATATCTGGGGACTTGGCGATGTTTATGCTTACGAGGTAGACGGCTTTGGCCAGTATAATCTGATGGACGATGCCAATGTACCGAGTCTTCTGGCTATGAGCTATCTCGGCTACGAGCCGGAAAGCCAGGAAGTGGCTGACAACACAAGAAAGCTGATCTTAAGCGAGGCAAACCCGTTCTACTATTCCGGAACAAAGCTTTCCGGAATCGGAAGTCCGCACACACCGGTCCGCTACGTATGGCACATCTCCAAAGCCATCGAGGGACTGACCGCACCGACAAAAGAGGAGAAACATCAGATGATCCACGAACTGATGGCAACCGACGGCGGTACAGGACTGATGCACGAGGGTGTTTTCGTAGATGATCCGACCGTTTACACCAGAGAGTGGTTCTCCTGGGCAAACGCAATGTTCTGTGAGCTGGTCATGCAGTATTGCGGATATGAGATTAAGAAATAAACAAAAAGAAAAACGAAAAAGATAGAAAAGAGGAGGCTGTGGTCGCTGCACAGCCTCCTCTTTTCGTCTACACCAAAGAAAACTGTCAGTAACAGTTTCCCTGAAAGGAGGGACAGCAGTGGGGAGAATACTGCTGTCCCAGGGGAACATGGGATTTTCATTTTGATTCATTTCTCTGCACACGGGGTATTATACACAGTTTTTTTGTGATATGTAAAAGATATAATTGATATGAAAGATATAATAAATTGGCATGACGAAGAAATGTAAAAGAATCTGAGCATCAGAAAATCTTAGGAAATTTATTGGGATTTCTTTGGAAAAGAAGAAGCGGAATCCTAAGAATGTTTTGGTAGAATCCTCTTATCAAGTGAAGATGAGAGAGGAAAGAACATGACCTGGAAAAACGAGAAAAAATCAAAAGCATTACTTGTGGTATTCGGCATTTACCTGGCGCTGCTTGTCTGGTGCATTTTATTCAAATTCGCTCTGCGCCCGGAAGAAATTCCGCACCTGCGGGGGATTAATCTGGTTCCGTATGCGGCGTCGGTTGTGGTGAACGGGAAAGTGCAGATTAGTGAAATTATCGAAAATATGCTGGTCTTTCTGCCGTTCGGCCTCTGCATCTCAGCCATCTACCCGGACAGCGAAATTCAGAACCGCATTCTCCTTGCATCGGGACTAAGCCTGTTTTTTGAGGTGACACAGTATATTTTTGCGATCGGCGCGAGTGATATTACGGATGTGATCGATAATACGCTTGGCGCGGTGATCGGAATTCTATTGTATCTGGGGATGAAAAAAATCTGGAAAGAGAAGACGGGAAAGATCATTACCATTCTGGGAGCGGTGCTGGAAGTGCTGTTTCTGGCGTTATTGTTTTTTACGTTTGCGGCGAATAGGATGTTTTAAGATTGGAATTCAGGAAAGGATAGTGTATAATCGAGAAAAGGACAAATTCCGAAAGCAGGTGTGATGGATGGAAAAAGTAATCAGTATAGGAAAACAGAATTTTGCATCCTTAAGGGAAAACCATTATTTCTTTGTGGATAAATCTCACTTCATCAAGGACTGGTGGGAAAACGGGGATGAAATCACCTTGATCCCCCGCCCCCGCCGCTTTGGCAAGACACTGAATATGAGCATGCTGGACTGCTTTTTCTCTAATAAATATGCCGCCCGGGGCGATCTGTTTGAAGGACTTGGCGTTTGGAAAGAAGAAAAATATCGGGAACTGCAGGGAAAGTATCCGGTGATCTTTTTGAGTTTTGCAGCCGTGAAAGCAGATCAGCTTTCGGAAGCAAAAATCCAGATCAAACAGCAGATTGCGAGAGTGTATGAAGAAAACCGTTATCTTCTGGATGGGGATCTGCTGAGCGGAAATGAGAAGAAAGCATACAACGAGGTCAATCTGCATATGGGTGATGCGGAGGCCGCAGCGGCACTCAATAATATGAGTATGTATCTGGCGCGGTATTACGGCAGAAGAGTGATTATTCTGCTGGATGAGTACGACACGCCGATGCAGGAAGCGTATGTCCATGGCTACTGGGCGGAATTTACAACGTTTGTGCGGAGTCTGTTTAATGCGACGTTTAAAACGAATCCTTATCTGGAACGTGCGATGATGACCGGAATCACGAGGGTTTCGAAAGAAAGTATTTTTTCTGACTTAAATAATCTGCGTGTGGTGACGACGACATCGGATCTGTATGCGGACTGTTTTGGATTTACCGAAAAGGAAGTTTTTGCATCTCTGGACGAGTTCGGAATGGGAGACAAAAAGGACGTTGTGAAGCAGTGGTATGATGGATTTATCTTTGGCGGACACCGCGATATCTACAATCCATGGTCGATTACCAATTATTTAAAAGAAAAGAAACTGCGCCCGTACTGGGCAGATACGAGTTCGAACGGTCTGGTGGGAAAGCTGATCCGCACCGCCTCGCCGGAAATCAAAGAGTATATGGAAGATCTACTGAACGGACAGGCAGTCACGGTGAACTTTGATGAGCAGATGGTGTTTGAACAGCCGGATTACAATGAAAATGCAATCTGGAGTCTGCTGCTCGCGAGCGGTTATCTGAAAGCGGAAGAGGTGGAGTATCGCGGAATTACTTTGAAGCCGTGGTATCAGCTCCGTATCACCAATCTGGAAACGGTGAGCATGTTTGATGATATGTTCCGCGGATGGTTTGAAGCATCGGAAGCTGGGTACAGCAGCTTTGTGAAAGCACTGATGCAGGGCGATCTGGAAGCGATGAATTATTATATGAATAAAGTGTCACTTGCAACATTCAGCCATTTTGACGTTGGCGGAGAGAACAGTGAAAGTCTGGAGCCGGAACGATTCTATCATGGCTTCGTCCTGGGACTGATGGCAGAACGCGCAGAGTGTTATCAGATCCGGTCGAATCGGGAAAGTGGATTTGGACGGTATGATGTGATGATGATTCCGAAGAATAGAGAAAAAGATCCGGCGATTATTATTGAATTTAAAGTCTGCAGCCGGGTAAAAAAGGAGACACTGGAAGATGCGGTGCAGGAGGCTTTAAAACAGATCGTGGATAAAAAATACGACGCAGAACTGGTGGCCCTCGGCGTGCCGCAGGAAAGGATCCGGCATTATGGGTTTGCATTTGCGGGGAAGAATGTGTTGATTGGAGCATAGCAGGAAAAGAAAAACGCAGTCACGAATTTTGATAGGAGTTTGTGACTGCGTTCCTTTTTGGCGAACAGAAGTATGGTTAAAAGAGATGCAGAAGCATCATATAAGAAATCGTTCCGAGCAGGATGAAGATCAGTGTCTGGTGTTTCCATTTGTAGGTGATGAAGACGACTGTTGCGGCGAGTAATTTTGGCACTGCGGCAGAGATACCGCCGGATGGGATATCTTTCATACAGTAGACAATCAGAACTGCCATGATGGCTGACGGCAGTGCCTGACCGAGGCGCTCCAGTGAAGCGGGCATTTTTCGGCTGCCGGAAAATGCAAGAAACGGAAGTGCGCGGAGTCCGAATGTGATTACAGCGGAAATGGCGACGGCGGTCAGAAAATAGGAAGTTGTCATGCGAGGTTCTCCTTTCGCTGGAACAGAAGTAAAATGGCAGATACGATCAGCAGTGCCGGAAGCATGAAGTGGTTTTCACCGAAGATCAGCAGGCAGATGACGCCGATGCCAAGACCGGTGAGTGCTGGTGTGTGCTTCTTTGCTTTTTCCCACTGGTCAATGAAGATGATGAGAAAAAGTGCTGTCATACAGAAATCAATGCCCGTCAGGTCGAACGGAATGATCTGACCGAGGATGCCGCCAAGAATCGAACCAACCATCCAATAACAGCGGCTGAACAGTGCAACGAGGAACATGGTGTCCTCCTTTTCTTTTTGGGGGAGATCTAAGGTACAGTTTACGGCGTATGTTTCGTCGGTCATGGTGTGAATCATGTACAGTTTCCGCCGTCCCATCTGTTTAAATTCTTTCAGGAAGGTAAGGCTGTAAAAGCTCTGGCGGCTGTTCATCAGAAGTGCGGTGAGGGCAATCGTGATGAGAGATGCGCCGCTGGAAAGAAATGTAATCAGGACGAACTGGAATGCACCCGTGTAGACTGTCAGACTCACCAGCAGCGAATTATACTATTCAAAACATAGTGAGTCAATAGGAATATAGAAAAATAAAATCTAAACTTCCGAAGAAAAATCGTTTTCCAGCGTGGCGAAGCAGCAGATGTTTTCTTGAGGGGTGAAGGGTAAACAATAGTCACAAAATCAGGCGGTATTCTTCGGAATTGTGCATATGGAAGGGGAGAAAAAGATTTGCTATACTAAATCTGTATGAGGGTTTTTAGCACAGTTATAAGAAATGGAAAGGGGATTTTTAATTATGGCAATTACAGAGACAAAAACAAAATATGGACAGGTTCATGGTGTGCAAAAAGACGGCTACACGGTATTCCGCGGCGTTCCGTACGCAAAGCCGCCGGTAGGCGAAAAACGATTCTGCCCGCCGGAAGAGCCGGCGTGCTGGGAGGGCGTTTATAAGGCGGATCATTTCGGATGTGTCTGCCCGCAGACCGAGCATGAGCCGGACTCCTTCTATGGAAAAGAATTTTATCTCGATCCGGAATTTGGTATGAACCAGAGTGAGGATTGTCTGTACTTAAACATCTGGACACCGGCAAATGCAGCGGATGAAAAACTGCCGGTTGCCTTCTGGATTCACGGTGGTGCATTCATGCATGGATTCAGCCACGAATCCGAATTTGATGGAGCTGCTTACTGCGAACGCGGAGTGATTCTCGTTACGATCAATTACCGTCTCGGTGCTTTCGGATTTTTGGCACATCCGTGGCTGTCCGAGGAGAGCGGTGTCGGAAGAAGCGGAAACTACGCGATTCTCGACCAGATCGCAGCACTGAAATGGGTAAAAGAAAATATCGCAGCATTCGGCGGCGACCCGGAAAATATCACCGTATTCGGCCAGTCCGCGGGATGCATGAGCGTACAGACACTCGTCAGTTCTCCGCTGACTGAAAACTGGATCAGCAAAGCCATTTTCCAGAGCGCCGGCGGCTACGACACCGGACTGAACCGCGATATGCCGCTTTCCGAGGCAGAAACCATCGGCCAGGAATTTGTAGAGCTTAGCGGAGCAAAATCGCTGGAAGAACTGCGTGCGATTCCGGCTGAGAAAATTGTGGAGCTGCAGGAGGAGTTTGGCCGCGTAAATCCATCGAGAATGCTGAGTTTCGTGCCGAACATCGACAATCACCTGCTGACCTGCGGCTATAACGAGGCAGTAACCGAAGGAAAAATCAAGGACATCCCATACATGCTCGGATCAACCGCAGACGACATCGGCGTGTTCCCGGAGATGAAAGAAAAAGGCGAGCACGGCGGCATCTATAAGGGATCAGCCTTTTGAAGCACCTCATCAATAGGAGTTTTAAGCTCGTATTGCTT
>OKSA01001009.1_pt1 | contig 26570 bp, 25 predicted proteins | sample 1601181 | NCBI WGS metagenome assembly OKSA01 (sample SAMEA3541538, study PRJEB24748) | human gut metagenome | biome: human gut; feature: human-associated habitat; material: faeces | place: China | collected 2012
TGGTGCTGACGCTGGCCCGCACCGGCACACACAGCGACTTGTTCGGCAAATAAACCATCTGCCGCCGTATGGGGAAACCTGTACGGCGGTTTTTCTGTGTGCAAAAGGGTGTCGTGAAACGCGACGCACCTGAAAGGGGTCGGCAAAGCGCCGTACCCTTTACCGCTCCGGCCCCCGGTCGCGGGGCTTGTCCCGTTCCTGCCGGGCCAGTTGGTCGGCGGCCTTGCGGAGCCGTTCCACAGCTTTTAGCTCCTCCCGCATAGCTTTCATGTCGATGCTGTCCACCTGTTTCTGGGCGGTCAACAGGTCGATCTCACGCCGCCATTCCTTCGGGGTGATTTCCTCGCCGCTGGCTTTCAGTTCTTTCAGATACCGGGCCGCCGCGTCATAGAGGATCAGTTCCCGGCTGTGGCGCTGCTCGAACAGTTCCCGCTTCTCCGGCTTTACCCTGGCAAGCTGCTTGTGGACAGTCTTATACTCGTTGTACTGCGCCCACATCTCCCCGCGCTCGGTGAGGACAGCGATCCGGCGCTCAGCCTTGACGATCTCTCGCCGCAGGTCATAGTAACGGGTGTTCATATCTGCGATTTTTTCATGGAGCTGCTGCATGGATTGGATGCCGTTTGCCTGCAAAAAGCTGAACAGGGCGGCGCTCTCCTGTAAAGCCCGGATTTTGCCGGTGCGGGTGTCGGGCCGCTTGAGCTGCTGCTGGGCCTCCCACAAGGCGGTCAAGCTGCTTTGCTGCGTTTGTGGTTTTTCCGCTTCGTCTTTCGACCAGAGATAAAGACGGGTAATGCGGGCCTTGATTTCCTTGAGCAGCTTGTTGTCGGCGGCGATCTGCCGGTTTACTTCGCCCTTGTCGGTGCGGATGCCGCGCTTTTCCATTTGGCTGGCGGCTGGCCCCAGATGGACAGAGGGAATCTTATCAATGCCCTGCCGCTTGTAGCTGCGATGGTCAATGCGTTCCGGTCTGCCGGCAGATTCCAGCGCCCGATTGGTGTAGGCCGCCCACGCTGCCCGCCAAATCTCCACATTTTCTTTATCGTTCCAGTCGGTCGTATCCTCTCTGTGATTTTTCCAACCGCCTTTCCCATCCGGGATACGCTGTCCATTCTCGTCCAGATCGTATGCCTTGCGGCACTTTGCGCCCCACTGTCCATTTTCTTTCAGAGGCCGGAGCGTCAGCATGATATGGACATGAGGGTTGCCGGTTCCCTTGTCATGGATAGCAAAGTCGGCGCACATTCCTTTGTCTACAAAGTTGTCCTTCACATAGGCGCGCACAAGGGCAAGCTGCTGTTCACCGGACAGTTCACGGGGCAGAGCTGCTTCAATCTCGCGGGCAAGCTGGCTGTCCCTTGCTTTCTCGATTTGCTCCACGCTGTTCCAGAGGATAGAACGGTCTGCAAATTCCGGCGGGGCGTGGGCGGGCAGCATGATTTCCGCATGGACAACGCCGCCCTTGTGGGTGTAGTCATGGGTCAGACCGTCCCACTCATTTGTCAGTTTGGTGCCGCTGCGATAGGCGGCTGCGGCAACGGCGGATTTGCCCTTGCTGCGCTGGATAATTTTGATGGGGACATGGCAGATAGCGATAACACGCACCTCTTTTCTGTGAAGGGATTTAGGCTCCGTGGAACCGAACAGATGCGAAGCGGGTGTTTGGCTTTGCGGATAACTTTGGGGTCCCCACGGAAACCCAGCGAAGCGGTTTTCGTGGGGAGCGGAGGAGCAAGGGAGCGTGTGCAGTTTTCGCCGCAAGGCGGAAACGGAACAAAGCATACTTTGCGACGACGAGGGGTTTGGGGAGCGTAGCACCCCATCGTGGACGCAGTAAGCTGGCAGCTCCCGGCAGGGCGCACAACACCGGCAACGGTGTATAAGTGCGCCCTTGCAAACAAGGGACTTATGGCTTGTCCCCGGATTTAGGTATTTTATCGGCTAGTTCCGCCGCTCCCGGAAGATGGGACAGGGCAATCAGGAACGCTTTGACCTCTTCGCCGGGAAGGTCAGGAGTCAGCGGTAAAACACCCTCCAAAATGGCCCCGCGTTCAATCAGACGGCGGGTGCGGAGCCGACGTTGCGCATCGTGCTGCTTGTTCAAAAGTATCTTCTGACGATTCTCAAGCTGCCGGATTTCTTTTTCCCTCCGTTCCTTTTCGGCCTTAATCCTCTCTAATTCTTTCATGCCGTCACTCCATCTCTGTTTGCTTGAAACGTATCTTGAAATATCGTTTTAGGTTCTTCAAACTGCTTCGGATGGACTGGCTCACACTTGTACGAGAAACGCCCTCTATCCTGGCGGTGCCAACCATTTTCATACCCAACATAAAGTAAGCGTAGATGCGCTGCGACTGCACCGGCGGCAAATGTTCAAGTGCCTCCCGAAGCTGTTCCTTCTCCAGTTTCCGCATCCATAGCTCCTCCGGCGACGGCACGCGTGAAACGGCATGAGTTTCTATGCCGTCGCCAACGTCCAGTGAGTAAAATGCACGATGGTAGCGCGCCCTGCGATCATAATTGTTGATTTGCTTGCGGGAATGGTCATATACCTCGAAGATCGGGTCGGAGATTTCCATGAAGATATCCTCCGAAAGATGGGGATATTGACTTCTCAGGTTGATGATGGGCATGATCGTCCTCCTTCGTATGATTGCTCCGGATTCAAAGGCCTTCACTTAATAGCCAGAAAGTGGGCTTTCGTGGGGGTAGTCCATCAAAAGTTTCTGTATTTTTTTCGAACGGCTTCCACTGAATCTCTTACGGCATACTTGGAGCAGCCCTGCTGGCGGGCGATCTCCGCAAAGCTCAAACCGTCCAAAGCGTACAATAAAAAACGCTCGCGCTGTATGGGGGTACAGGTCGCGAGCGTTTCATAGACCGCTTTGAACTTTTCTTTTCGGAAGTACGTTTCCTCCGGCGTTTCCATATAGATGCTATGATGGTGACTTTCCTTCGCTATGATGCTTTCATCGAAGGCGCGCGCATCCCAATGGCGGCGCTTTTCATGATACAAGTTTTCAGCCTTGCGGCGGTTTTCATCCAGTGCCAGATAAATGTTTTCCGAGACATCAACAATGAACAGTTGCTCACCGTACCGAATGGTGATTTTCACTTTTCTCTCTCCTTTCAGATAAAAAATCCAAAAGGAAAGTGGGCGGTGAGCGACATCGGAAAAAAACATTCATGGAGAAAACACCCGACTAGCACAGTCGGGTGTTAGTAGAAGTGATATGATTCGAATCATGCGAACATATCATCACTATTTTTTATATCATGATCTATTCTATTATTTCAATCAGTCGCCTCTATTCGCTCTCCAGCATGATCATACGGGATATGCGATTTAAATTGTCAAGAAACTTGTTTAATTTAGTCTCATCCAACAGTTGCCCCCAAGCTGCGTCGATGACTGTCTCAAACGCGTCAAGTCCCGTATCGTTACCCAAAAATGGCGAAGCATAAGGAATGACAAGATGATTTGCAATCGCACGGTAGTTTTCTATACTTTCGGGAGAAATCTTCCAAGACTCCTCTTCAGCGACAATACGGGCATCCACCTGCGCAAGTGCTTCCGACAGTTCGGCAGCTGCCATTTCATCAGCGGCGGCAAGACGTGTTTGTAACGTTGCCTTTTCTGCTTGTAATTCGGCCAGGCGTTTCTCGTGATCTGTTTCGCGGAGTGGCTCGTTTAAGGCTGGCATCATCATGTATTGTGTCTGCTCATCTAAGTGCTCGACACAATATTCGATCAGACGCAGGGCAGCAGGTTGTTGAGTACTCTTGCTACTCATCGTTAGCAGCGTCAAAGTACCGCTTAACCTTTGTTGTTCGTTGACAGAAATGGCTGGCATGAGCATCATGCGCGTTTGCTCATCATCGTTATACGCGACACCAAAGCCTTGCTCATAGGTATAGATCAATGGCATGCCGTAGTTCTCCTTGTTCGCGTTAAGCACGTTTTGATGTGCGAGAACCGCAAGCATAGCATTTCGGAACACCTCGTTTCTAAAATCAGGAAACTCAGCATTGCATTGCAAAATGTATTCCTTTACCAGTAACCGGATGCAACCCGCTACACCACCATACAGGTCGATCAATGTATAATCAGGGTATTCATCTGCATATTCGTCCTGCCAAAGCAGCATCATGTCGAGCAGTTCCGCATATGTGGCAGGCACATCACCTAGCTCGAAACGATCCCATAGCGTTTGGTTTAGTGTCCAACTCTCTGCGCTAATGGCAATGGGAAACGCCATCAGCTGCCCATTGGCAATGATCGCCTCTTGAATGCTCGGATACAGCATTTTCGCTTGCTCTGTGAGCATAGAGGACGCGTCAAGCGTAGCTAAGTATCCCTTTTCGCGCAACTGTGCATATACGCCCGGGGCTTGGACTACATAGATGTCCACATCGCTGTTAGCGGATAGAACAGACTGCACGAAGGCGTCCTGAGTGCTTTGGGGCAAAGTGATAACAGCAATATCAGGGTTCTCCAAGGAGAAGCGGAGCAGCGCGTGTGATGGGATAGAGCCCATCACACGTAGCTCAGTCTCGTGTGCAGGCTGCGACAAATCGCGAAGAAACACGGTATTGAAGGTAGAAACGGCGCACAAACCCTTTGCGCTGCAAAACGTTTTGCATGCATCGTATACAGGCACATAGGCCATTGTCTGCGGCGTGCCCGCGACATCATACCCCGTAATTTGCCCATCACTGCATTGCAATGCCTGACCACGCCAACAGCTCATGCTGCCTAATGAACGCTCCATGCTCTGTGTGAAAAAAAGAGGATATATTTCGCCAGTCTCGGTATTCATATAATGGAATGTATATTGACTGTTTTCATCATCTCGTTGGCAGATGAACAGTTTGGTCTGATCCGCAACTGCAAATTGTACAAGTGGTTCGGTTGATAAACTCTTTAATTCCGCAGTTGGCAAATCAAAGCCGATCAATTCCGTTTTTGTCCAGTCTGATGAATCGTCCGTCCCCAACAATAGCAGCAACCGTTCACCCTGCATAGCGACCTGGTATTGCTCCCGACGGATGGTATTTCCTTCATTATTATAGGTCAATACGGAGAGAGGTATCTCGGCGGCAAGAGTCAAACCCTGCGCTTGCACCTCAAAGAGCTGAGCACTGTACGGTTGCCACGCATAGAGCGATACTCCGTCTGTCACAAGAAATTCAACTGCCTGTTCCCACAAGGCGTGCTTGTCTGCGGCTTCGGGCGGCGTTTCCAGATAGCGATATGCGTCGATCTCTGGTTGCTGCCAATAGAGCTGGACCCGCTCGTCTCCGAAACGCCAGCTATAAATTGCTTCGTTTCCGAGGATGTAAAGTGTGTCGTTTACCCAGCAAATATCCAAAATGCTTTCGTTTTCTTCAAAACCTTCCAGGACATTAGGGATCATAACTGCTTCAGCGACTGCAATACCCACACATAGGCTTATACATAGCAACCATACCAACAACCATATTACTATTTTCTTCATTTGCTGGATCCTCCTGTTTGTTTGCTGATTTTGCCACTTTCCATCTCATATACCTCGTCACAAAGCAGATCGATATCATCGGAATGGTGACTGGCAAGGATCATGGTCTTGCCTTGATGCTTAAGCGAAAGAAGCAAAGCAGCTATTTCCTTGACACCATCTTTATCAAGGCTATTGAACGGTTCATCAAGGATCAAAATATCGGGTGCGTCCATGATTGCCTGCGCAATGCCAAGCCTTTGTCTCATACCCATCGAATACTTTCGCAGCGGTCGTCTATCATTCGGCTCAAGCCCTACGCTGCGCATAATTGCACCAAGGTCACATTCTTTCTTTTTTGTACAATAGGCCATGAGAATGGCTAAATTAGTCAAGCCTGAATACACGGGTAAAAAGCCTGGTGCTTCGATCACAATACCCGTACAAGGAGAGAAATCGACATCCTTACCTATTTGCTTTCCGTCTACATACACCTCACCTTTGTCGGGAAGCACAAAGCCGCATATGCAACGCATCAGCATCGTTTTCCCGCTACCGTTCGCACCGACTAGTCCAATACAGCGCCCTTTGGCTACGCTAAGGCTTACATTATCAAGCACAGTATGTCTATCGAATGTTTTGGTAACGGCCCGAACCTCAATGTGATTCATGCTTATTCCTCCTACTGTCTATATGTAGAATCAGCAAAAAGCGGTGATTTGCGGATGCACAGTCGCATCATTATAACAAGTAAGACATTCGCCATAAAAAAAGCTACAGCGCACTGCCAAAAGGTTTCCACGCCCGACGTTGCATATTTCAACATGAAAATATCGGAATAGTATACGGGAAACCATGTGCTTTCCTGAAGCGTCGTAAAGGTGTTGACAATCCACGGCAGAAGCTGAATCACCATTGTAACAGACAGTCCTACCTGCGCATTCTTTGCAAATGCCGCGAGCATTACGATCAGCGCCATAAGCAACCAGTAGCTTCCTGTTAGCAATACAAATGCAAAATACGCGCCGACGGGCGAGAAGCGGGAACGAATTACCACCGGAATGATGGACATGCTTTCGGGAATCCCCTTCGCCACGCGAAGTGAGTCGCTCCATTGCGTACTCCATTGTAGATGTCCGGCAAAGGAAAGGCAGCTCACGACTGTTAGTGAAAGTAGCATGACAAGCACCATCAAGTAGCAATATAGCGCGCAGCCATATACCCAGCAGCTTCGGGTTGTTCGGATCCATTGAAAATGGTGGAATCCGCATTGGGGCGGTATTTCACTAATGAAGACCAAGAAAAGCGTACCTGTTAGCAACCTTTGCCGAGAGGCAATAAAGAGAAAGCATTCAACGGGTGTAATCTTCCATCCAAATTGATGCAACGAATTGCCAAGCTCATAAAGGCCGCCATAGCACATAATGCATTGAATCAGCAGCACAAACCATACGCGTGGTGAGCGTATCCACGTCACACTGTTTGTGTATGCAGCGAGCAAGACATGTTTGATGCTATTGCGCATGGGTCATCCTCCTTTTTGCACCTATGCGAAACAGCGCGTCTGAAGCAACGCCCAGCGTTAGATATTGCACCATCGCACCCAGCATTTTAGGAAGCGTTAGCTGGTCGTTGAACAATGCTGTTGGCGATATAGCAGTAACCAGCCATGTTTGGCGCACACCACCCCAAAGCCAAAGGTAGTATAGAATCAAAGGCGCTGTGACGGCGATGAGCGGATCGGGCATCCAGACCGCCGTTGCCAGCGCGACGAGCGACCAACAGCCTGCACACAGGAAGAGAACGGTTGTTAGATACAAGTACATGGGTATGCCGCCAGCTGATTGATACATTTGCTCGTAGATGGTATCATCGAATGGAAGGATATGAGAGGTATATTTCTGCGGATTGGATGGCAGAAAGAGCATGTTGCATAGGATTGTGTAAGTCACAAAGCCCAGCGCAACGCCACCTCCACCCCGTATGAAGGCGCTTAAGCACTCCTTTTGAAGATAACGTTTTTTCCCGCAACGGATCATGGCATAATACCAGTTGCCGGTTTTCAGGCGCATCACAAAGCTATTCGTATATGGCAGAGCTGCTGCAAGCGGAATAACAAGGATGAAGCCTCCGAAATAAATGGGATCCAGTACGAATTGAAGTGCGGAAGGATAGTAGCTACGGTCGGCGTATATCTGCGGTAACAGAAGCATTTCAGGTATCTCAATGACGACCAGACCGCAAAGGGTGATAAGCAGGCTCAAAGCAAAGGCACGTCCCAAGGGAATGCGTGTATATTGATGCAAATCATTCATCTCCAGTCAAACGGTACACTCTTGGCGCAGGGTTTGCCGACATATCGACAAAGTCACCTGTTAAGGCGTCGATCCGCATACAATCATTTCCCCAAACCGCGCGCACCTTTTCATTGATTATCCGTTGATCCGCATTGTTGTCTTCTCTAAATGTTTCTGTTTCACCCGAAAATGCAGCATAATTAAAATAGCCGTAGATGGTCCATGTGGGAATGGCCAGCATGATGTATTCCGCTCTCGGCGTGGACGCGTGTACATCGTTTTCATAATACAACATGTAGCCCAGCTCGATTTTGTCAATTCTATGGATAAGACCCAGGTCCATAAAGAGTTTGATTTGATCACAAATCTTCGTAAAGGGTGCTAACGCTACGTTCTCTGTGATGATGCTCTCCACAGAAACAACGCTGTACTCCAAGTGATAGTTGTCTTTATCTAAATAGGATAGAGAAATGGTCGGACAGGGATCCTCTGGTTCGTTTTCATTGCTATATTGAAAATAGGAAGTAAAGAAAATTGGGATGCCAAAAAGATACTGTCGCGCCCTTACGATGTACATGCCTTTCTCGTAGCCTTTTACAGGCTTGTTTTGTCGCATAAATGCGGCTTCATCGGTGGCAGAGCCGTTGGGGATGGCATACATCCCACTGGTGGCATATTGCGCCCAAATGCGAATATCCTCCGATATGCCATTGGCCTTACGTAGCTGTTCCAGCGCGTTGGCTGCTTCCTCGGGCAAAATATCAGAGCCGGAAGCTTGATCGCTGGCAATGATAAAGCGCGAGTAATAAATGTTGTTATGCATGGCGAGGTCTGATGTATTCCCAGCCGAAATAATCCTTCTGTTATTGTATGCTTCATCATACATGATCCACCGCAGGCGTAAGAGCGGTATGGAATGTGTGTCAGGCAGGAGAATCGGCGCATCCACATTGATCACAGCATTTCCAACGGTCGTGCTGTATTGAAAAGCATCGGGACATTCCGTTCGTAATGTAGAATAGGATTGGCTCTGTTCAGCTTGTGAAGAAAAGCACTGCAAGATGGATAGGGCGCAGCAAAACGTGCAACACAAGAAGCGAATGAAATGGAACCGTTTCATTAACGCACCTCCGAAGTAGTGCAGTCTAAACAAAAAGTATTTTGCACAAAGAGACACTAAGCCGTAGAACGAGGGTTCGGTGCGGTTTTAAGCCGCACCGAACCGAAACGGGTTTAGATAGGATCTCCGCCATCGGCATCAATCTTACCGGATACCGTTACTTGTCCGGCATTATCTGTATTGCCTCTGGCCTTGACAGTATAGGTCTTGCCTTTTATCATTGTTGTGCTACCAACACCCATGCTATATGTTTTTCCTGCTTTGTGCCATAGTTCCCCAGTGACGGACGTGCCATCTGCGCGCCACATACGCACACACTGAGTATTGGTAACGGTGTTGCCGCTCGAATCTTTGCAAGTCTCAAGCTTGTGACGGCCTGATTGCGTGCTGCTGCTCTTCGAATTGGTCGTACCCAGCGTTACATTCGGCGTAATGGCGGAAGAGATCTTAGGCAACGACTTTCCGCTATATGACACCCAAGATGCAGATGCAACGGAACAGGCGGCGAAAACAAGCATACAAATCATAACAAACGCCAGCGTTTTCTTCATAACAATTTTCCTTTCAGTTGTGTCGGATTTGGCGATTGCAAATGAACGCGGATTGCGCTATACTGACATTGTCCTTGTAGAACGTTCATCGCCTATGCGATGGTTGCTGTCGGGCATTGTTTTACAAGGACTTTCTTTGCTTCTAGCCGAAGCCAAAACAAAGCTATGCCCAATGGAATCCCCCCTTTCTTCTATTCCCTTTCACTATATTAAGCGCACGAGAATCAAAAAAGTTGCGGTGACAATCATACTTTCTTAAAAAAACCGGGCAGAAGAAAACGCAGCGAAGATAGACTCAACGCTGCGCTGAACAGAATAGCCTTTGCTTTCCATAAATCAATAGCTGATCGAGTTGGAGTACGCCGTTTTGGTATGCCCATCCGCATCAAAAACCGCCTTGATACGATACGTATTTCCTGAAGAACAACTACTGGAATAATTCTTCGATGCAGTATAGCGATTTGCATTCGTTGCGACTTTGGATGGTGCTGTTAAGGTCATGCTAAACCACGCCACTTCGCTCACAAAAATGTTTTCTTAAAGGCCACAAAAGTCTTTGCTTATTTTAAATTGGAGACCTCAAGAGCTCAAGTCTGAACATAATTCCCTTGCAGAGAATACATCCTATGGTTTCAGATATCGGGCAATCTGGCTACGATCGTGTGTGGAGATTTGTGTGGCCGAAGAAACGGTCATAGGTATACAGAGCAGGATACACACTGCTAATCGCAATGCCCTCCGGCAGAAATCGTTCATGCATACCTCTCCTTTTGCTTTAAAAATGCCGATCTTCCATTTCGAGAATCCACGCCAGTTGATCCAATTGACCTATGAACTGTTCCATGGTCAAACTGCCTGTGCAGAACCTGTCCCGCAATTGCTTCACGTTCTGCCCTTCCTCGGTGGAGGGGTCAAAGATGCTGGGAGGTTGGAAATAGAGGTTTTCACCATAGGTGCGATACAGGTTTAGGTCGTTTTCGGAGATAAGGTAGCGCTGCTCGGAAACGGCCATAGCCTCAAAATCCTTTTTCTTCTGCTCCAACTGGCTGCTCAGGGAATTTCGTTCCAACGGCTCCATGTTCTCTGAAGCGGCCAGTCGTTGCTCAAGCGTCTGGATCTCCTTTTGTACCGCCTCCATAGAACGGACAAATTCAGGATCTTCCACAGGCTCGGCATCGCGGTACAGGTATGCGCCAAACTCCGGAGCGATGCAGGTCACACAGTCCTCCAAATATTCCGTGGCAAGAGCCTGGTGTTGGCTGCGCACGTTCAGAAAGGCTGTATACAGCGTCGCCTTGATAAGAACAGGCTGATCACTCGTGAGGCGAAGGGGAACCAGGTGTTTTAACTCACGCATCCCATACAGGTCCTCAAAGAGCGCCAGGTCAGCCTTTTGTTCCGGCTCATACAGATACAAGTCCGTACCGATGCTTTGACAGCGTTCCAGCAGCTCCCGAAACAGGGGCGTATCAAAGCGGAGGGGTTCCCCTGCGTAATTGCACTGCATGATATGGTTGGTGGTCAGACGGTCTACCAAGTAGCTTATGTAGCTATGTTCACCGTACTGTTCACTGTCAAAGGCGTTGGAAACGCTGATATCGTCTTCCGGGTTATCCCGGATACGCTCCGCCCACGCCTCCAGAAAATCCAGATATTCCACAAAAGAGGTGGGAACGTCCTCAGTAGTAAGGCCAGCCTCGGCCCACGCATCCGGACAATAGGTATAGTAGCCCACATAGCAATGGAAGGGCGCGCCATAGATATTGCCGTCATGGGTGAGCAACCGTTGAATGGGTTCATACATCTCGCTCAGTTTTTCAGTCAGCACAGCGCTGCCGGAGAGAGGCGAGCAGTATCCCTTGGAAAACATTCGCTTGAGATCAAAGCTGCTGCTGGTCATGACGAAAGTATCGAAAGGAAATTCGCCTGTAAGAAAAGCGCTGATGATTTCGTCCGTAGAGAGATAGATGTTGGTTTCCGTATCAACGGTGAGCTCTGGATGATTCTGGGTAAACAGCTTGTATTCTGCGCTGTTCTTATCGGCCCCGCCCAGGTACAGATTGGTTTCGCCCATAGCGGAAAAAAGAACCGTCAGGTTCAGGGCGAACGCCAGCAGGGCGCATATTCTCTTTCCAAAACACTGCTTCAAGTGCTTCTTCCTCCTGGCGTTACGCCGTTGGCACATTCGGGATCATAAGCGGCAAAATGAACCATGAAGCTCCGTAAAGCGCACTTTGTGCGAATCTGGACGGTCTCGAAAAGTTACCAATCCACCTCGTCTTTGTAAATGCAAATGGAGTGCTCGCCATACTTTTTTTCAATATCAGGATCGCTCCAGCCGGTTTCGATAACGTTGTATACCCATTCATATGATTTCACGAAGTGCTTTGCATACTCCAGCGCCCGCAATGAATGTGCGCTTTTTGCATTTACGATAAATACCAGAATCGTGTTTGGCTCATATTCTCCAGTTATGATGGGATTGTAAGGAATCCCAATCATCCTGCCGTCTGCGCTGAATAGCCCCTTGGGCTCCTGCCAGGCCGGCTCCCGGCCAACCCAGTATGAATCTTGCGAAAAATCATAGAGAAGCCCTTCCTGGTCGAGGGCTTCCAGCCTGTCCGTTTCGTCAATCCTGAGGCTGGCCCAATCCCAGTCGTTCTGCATTTGCAGCAGCTCATCCACCGTGCAAGGCGGAACACCCATCTGTGTCCAATCATTCACACGGCAGATATCCTCCAACGCGCGCGTTCGATCCGGGCCGCGTTTCTTCAATATCTGCATTACCCAGCCCTCTCGAGACCCTGCGGGTCGTTTCTTTTCGTTACAAACCAGAAAGATCGCCTCGTCGGTTTGCGGGTTATAATCATAGCAGTAAACCATATAATCATAGAGGGGATGGATGGGCAGTTTTTTTCGCACCGCTTCAGGCAGAAGCCAGTGGTGCAGGCTTAGAGCAGCGCTGGGCTCATAAGCACAGCTGATCACCACGCCTTCGTCTGCCAACTTTTGCAAATCCACTTCTTTGGAGGAAACAATAGCGATATCCCAATTTCTGTAGTCTTTGATCAGTTCTTCTGTTGTTCCGCCAAGACGGAAGGTCATGGAACGCTTTTGAGGCGTATATAACCCGGCCTCCCAGCCCGGTGCATTTGTTCTCCAATACTCCAAAATCTTTTGTTCCAGATCTTTTCCGTCTTTTGCGTCCCAATCCATTAAAACGGGCGTATAACAGGGGGCGCTTTCTTCCTCTGCGTAAGCGAGAACAATAAAAGCAATGCATAACACTGCAATGAATAATCCGGCAAAAAATTTTTTCATAGACTGTCATCCTTTCCACACGGATAAACGCTATATTGCATGGGGTAAGAACGCTCTTACCCCATGCAAACAGCATGCTACTTATGAGTATTTGAGCTATCTTATGCTTTAATAAGAATGGTGATAGTATCCATGGAATTCGAGCGTTCCAGAATCCCGATCATCCAACCGTGCTCTGAAAGAAACGCCGGTCACCTTACTTGTATAGCCTGTATTGTACGGACGGTCTCTTTCGTATGGGCTGTCATACACCTATTTGGGGGTGATTGGTTGTGTTCCTTTGTGAATGCGTACCACAGCGCGATGTGTCGGCGTTATGTTGCTCGTGTCCTCATTGTACCGAACAAACCATGCATTGTTGTACTTCGTGATGTCGCTGCACCCTGTCATGAACGACGAGGTGCTGCTGCCCAAAGGAATCAACTCCTTTCTTATATTCCCTTTCACTATATTAAGCGCACAAGAATCAAAAAAGTTGCGGTGACAATCATACTTTCTTAAAAGAACCGGGCAAAAGAAAACGCAGCGAAGATAGACTCAACGCTGCGCTGAACGGAATAGCCTTTGCTTTCCATAAATCAATAGCTGATCGAGTTGGAGTACGCCGTTTTGGTATGCCCATCCGCATCAAAAACCGCCTTGATACGATACGTATTTCCTGAAGAACAACTACTGGAATAATTCTTCGATGCAGTATAGCGATTTGCATTCGTTGCGACTTTGGATGGTGCTGTTAAGGTCATGCTAAACCACGCCACTTCGCTCACAAAAATGTTTTCTTAAAGGCCACAAAAGTCTTTGCTTATTTTAAATTGGAGACCTCAAGAGCTCAAGTCTGAACATAATTCCCTTGCAGAGAATACATCCTATGGTTTCAGATATCGGGCAATCTGGCTACGATCGTGTGTGGAGATTTGTGTGGCCGAAGAAACGGTCATAGGTATACAGAGCAGGATACACACTGCTAATCGCAATGCCCTCCGGCAGAAATCGTTCATGCATACCTCTCCTTTTGCTTTAAAAATGCCGATCTTCCATTTCGAGAATCCACGCCAGTTGATCCAATTGACCTATGAACTGTTCCATGGTCAAACTGCCTGTGCAGAACCTGTCCCGCAATTGCTTCACGTTCTGCCCTTCCTCGGTGGAGGGGTCAAAGATGCTGGGAGGTTGGAAATAGAGGTTTTCACCATAGGTGCGATACAGGTTTAGGTCGTTTTCGGAGATAAGGTAGCGCTGCTCGGAAACGGCCATAGCCTCAAAATCCTTTTTCTTCTGCTCCAACTGGCTGCTCAGGGAATTTCGTTCCAACGGCTCCATGTTCTCTGAAGCGGCCAGTCGTTGCTCAAGCGTCTGGATCTCCTTTTGTACCGCCTCCATAGAACGGACAAATTCAGGATCTTCCACAGGCTCGGCATCGCGGTACAGGTATGCGCCAAACTCCGGAGCGATGCAGGTCACACAGTCCTCCAAATATTCCGTGGCAAGAGCCTGGTGTTGGCTGCGCACGTTCAGAAAGGCTGTATACAGCGTCGCCTTGATAAGAACAGGCTGATCACTCGTGAGGCGAAGGGGAACCAGGTGTTTTAACTCACGCATCCCATACAGGTCCTCAAAGAGCGCCAGGTCAGCCTTTTGTTCCGGCTCATACAGATACAAGTCCGTACCGATGCTTTGACAGCGTTCCAGCAGCTCCCGAAACAGGGGCGTATCAAAGCGGAGGGGTTCCCCTGCGTAATTGCACTGCATGATATGGTTGGTGGTCAGACGGTCTACCAAGTAGCTTATGTAGCTATGTTCACCGTACTGTTCACTGTCAAAGGCGTTGGAAACGCTGATATCGTCTTCCGGGTTATCCCGGATACGCTCCGCCCACGCCTCCAGAAAATCCAGATATTCCACAAAAGAGGTGGGAACGTCCTCAGTAGTAAGGCCAGCCTCGGCCCACGCATCCGGACAATAGGTATAGTAGCCCACATAGCAATGGAAGGGCGCGCCATAGATATTGCCGTCATGGGTGAGCAACCGTTGAATGGGTTCATACATCTCGCTCAGTTTTTCAGTCAGCACAGCGCTGCCGGAGAGAGGCGAGCAGTATCCCTTGGAAAACATTCGCTTGAGATCAAAGCTGCTGCTGGTCATGACGAAAGTATCGAAAGGAAATTCGCCTGTAAGAAAAGCGCTGATGATTTCGTCCGTAGAGAGATAGATGTTGGTTTCCGTATCAACGGTGAGCTCTGGATGATTCTGGGTAAACAGCTTGTATTCTGCACTGTTCTTATCGGCCCCGCCCAGGTACAGATTGGTTTCGCCACCTGCCCGTTCTGATACAGAATGGCTGCCTGGTGGACTGGCAGCGAAAAAGCCTGTAGCCCGTGCGCGTAAGGAGTATCGAACATTCGCTGATACGCGATATACAGATCAGGCCTTCCGTCATCGTTCAAGTCCTGACAGCATTGGCGGGCCAGCTGTAAAAAGTCATCCCATGTCCAATCCGGCTCCGGCCATTGGACAGACTCGAGAAGACCGGTCAAGCTGTCATTAACCCACAAAAGATCGCAATTCAGCCACAGAGGGACACCCATCAGCCTGCCCTCATAACGGCAAAGAGAGCTCATGTCTATCCATAGATGCCATGCGTCTCTCAGCTGAGGAAACGATTCCAAATCCGCAAAAATGCCGGCCTGCGCCAGATCATTCCACAGGGCGGGATCGCAGACGATCAAATCATAGCTGGACGGGTCGCTCATCAAGTCCAGCCGGAGCTGGTCCTGTGTTACCTTCACCATATCAATGATGGTGTTTATATGCTTTTCCATAAAACGTTCTTCCGCTGACGCTAATACCACATTGCCAATATCCATATCGCTGGCGAGGGCAATTCTCAGCGATGCCGTGTCTTGCTGCGCCACTAGATCCAGATTGATGGTCTGGATGACGGGAATCAGCGTTTGGATGACATAAAGCGTTCGTCCGGAGCAGAGAAGCTGCTGCGCCCAATCAGAGCTTTCCCAGCCTTCGACATAGCATATGGCAGTATGTTTGCCTGTGCTGATATCAATTTGATAGACCTTGTTATCCTTCGTTCCATAGGCGGCCGCATCATCCATGATGCACAGCGTCTGCATTTCTCGATCGGTATAGATGGGCTCCCCGTCTTGAAGAACGGTGAAAGCGTCGCCTTCCCTGGTTATTTCAAAAGCATCAGATGCTGGCTGCATATCGCTTTTGACCCATTGCCCGTCCTGGTAGGCGTAAGCAGCATCCTCGGTTTTGAACATGAGCGCACCATTTTCCGCGATAAAAAAGTTTTCAGGCTTTGCTCTTTTTCCGGGGAAAGGAATTGTTTGATAAGGCGACTCACTCTCTGCCCAGCCATTTGTAGCAGGCAGAAGCAGCAAAAGCAGCGCTGTCAGGCACAAAACGATTTTCTTCATGACGCCATACCTCCTGCCGAATGGGGAACGACGGGGCATGAGGCATGTACCTCATGTAGCTTTCCTTCTTGCAGATGTACAACTTGATCAGCCAGGTGGTCAATATCTGATTGAATGTGCGAGCAGACAATGATCAGTTTTCCCGCTTGCTTTTGAGCTAATATGAGCTTGCGAATACGGTTGACGCCATCGCTGTCAATAGCGTTTAGAGGTTCATCCAAAATGAGAATATCAGGATTCTCCATCACAGCCTGTGCGATGCCCAGTCTCTGCTTCATACCCAAGGAATAGGATGCCACCCTCTTTTTGAGCGTCGGATCCAGCCCAACTGTTTGCATTGTTTGTACAATTTCCATTTTGCCGATTTTATTCCGCAGCTTTGCAAGCAGATACAAATTCTTATACCCGGAGTATTGACCAAGAAACCCGGGCCTTTCAATCAAAGCGCCAATCTCCGCATGCATAGTGCCCGATGCTCCAACAGGCTTTCCGTTCATTAAAATCATACCGGACGTGGGTGTCATTAAGCCGCAAATCAGTTTGAGCAAAACCGTTTTGCCGGAACCGTTGCGCCCTGTGATGCCGTATATATGTCCGTTTTCAAATCTCATGCTAATGTGATCGAGCACAATCTGATCTCCAAAAGACATACAAACCTCTTTACACTCAATCGTTGTCATCCTTTTTTCCTCCTATACGGCAGAATGCTTAATCGCCACAATCGAACGCCTGTGCATGATCAAAAGGAACAACGTAGTGATAAGCAGAATGGCAATGCCAAAAAAACAAAGCGAATAATCCGGCGTTGGTCTATATGTGGTGCCGTGTAGATCCAGCACGTTGAGCGTCACTAATGAAAGCGGGGAATAGAAATAATAATAATCGGACGCAAACCATTGATATGCAGACATATCCATGATGAGAAACATCCCGGCAATCAGTATGCCCACCTGTTGCTTGGAAAGAGAATTGAACAGACTTACAAACATCCCGAAAGCAACCAAAAGCAGAAAGTGCAGCGACAGGCTCCAGCCAAAAGCCTGCAAAACGCTGTAATTCATATGAATGTAGGGCGTAAAAATAAAGTAAGCATGATAGTTCTGCCCCAATGTTCGGATTGCGGCTAACGAGCGAATCACGCTATCCCATTCCGTTTGGAAGTTCACATACGGAAACGCGCAAACGACGCAAAGCACAGCTGCCCACAATAAAAAGTACGCGGCGCTCAGTAGAACGAACAGAAAGACGCCCGTTGCCCACTTGATACGGCCGCTTCGCAGTAGCACATATTGAATAGTACAATCAAAAAAAGGCCCGTCGCCAATGAGATAGAACCAACAGAGCATAAAAATAAACTGCGTCCATCTATCATTCAGAACATATGCTATCAAGCCCATAGCAGATACGGTGACACGGTAATCCTCGCAAATCTGCCGTATCGGCATGTATCGGCTGAGACAGAATAACGTATAAAAAGCATAAGCGAAAAGCGTCATACCGTTTCTTTTTTTTCGCCCGATGTATTCAGCGATTCGGAATGGGAGACTAAACATGTTCCTTCACCCTCTTTCTCAAAACGAGGATATCCGCGAGAATAAAAATCACGAAGTATGGAGCATAGGCCAACATAAACGCCTTTAGATAATCCCAAGCGCGGAAGAACGGAGCGTCGCCCGACGCGATATATTTGTAGGGGTATGCACAATACCATTGATACAAGCCTGTTCCAACAACGGGAATTTGGGCGCAGAGCGATACAAGAATGTCCAGCATATAGCCAAACAGCAGCGGACTAAGAACGGCAATATATCGGTTCCTTGTCCATGCGGCTACCGCTAGCGTCAGCAATACCCAGCAGCCTAAGGATAAGCTGCGTACTGCAAACTGCAACAGCCAGTATCCAACAATATGGCCCTCAAGCACCAGCGTGCCGCCTGCGTTCCATTCACTGATTTGAGGCGTAAGGTTGTATTGCGTGGCCAACAGTAGATAGGTGAACGTAAGTCCGACGAATGCCACGCCAAACGCCGAAGTCAACGCGGCTATGACTTTTGCAAAGAGATAGCGCGTTTCTCCGACACGAAGCATCAGAAAGCGCAAGTAATTCGTTTCCATATCCTGTACGACAGACAGTGCATAGGATACGGCGCACACGCATGGAAGCAGCGTTTGAAACTCGGATGCCGATAAGTAAGCTGCCGTTTCGTATATGGAAAGGTTAGAATAGACGCCCGTGAAAAGTGCCTGGTCGCTCAAAACCTCGAAAGCGACAAAGCATGCGACGGCGATCCAAAACCCCATGCCGCACAAACCCCGATACAGCTCATTTCGAAGCATCCTGCAGAAAAGCCCTTTGGGTTTTGCTACTCCATCCATGATAACAGCTCCCCCGAAATTGCATCGAAGGCTTCCGCCATACCCCTGTCGCTGCGATGAAAGATAAATGCGGGGCGGTACTCGATCTTCTCGAAAAAATGCTCATTGTCCATCAGCATCGGCACGTAGGCAAAGACAATTCGATTCACCGTAAAGGATTCTTCGCCAAGCAAACTGCCATGAAATGTCGCATAGTTGTCACAGGCTTGGTCAAGAGACATGGCGAAACCACGCTCAACGATCGAAATTGGTTCCCAGATTCCGCTTATTTCAATGTATTCAAATCCATTTGCGGATACGATGGCCTCCGCCCAAGGGGGACTCACGCTGTTGCCCACCCCGTTGACAGGCCAAAATTCGTTTGGAAAAAATGGTACGCCCTGCACTTCTTCTCGCAAAAGAAGGTAGTAGCATTCGTCAGCTTGCGTCCATTTTTCCTTGCGCGGCAGTTCCTTTCCCAATTCCGCCATTTCATCCATGGCCGGGCCTGCAAATTGGTTGATTTGGTTGAGGATATCAACGGACAGCGGGAATACCTCATAATCGTTGAAATACGCGTCAAAGGTCAGTTCTTCCATCAACGTGGGCGTTTGTTGGTTCACAAAATGGATGACGTCTGGGATGGATAAAAACGACAAATCCGAACCATGAAAGATTTCATCGGCACCTGAATCCGCGTAATAAGCGATCATGGTATTGACCTGTTCTCCAAGCAGCGTCGCGTACTTGAACGTGCCGGTGTTTTCATTATAAAAGCCGCTTCCTGATTCACCTGTTAGGGTAACAAACGAATAGGTTTCTCCTGATCTTGCAACCCGTTCTTCTGTAGAAGCCGCGATGGCGGGGTCACGTGTCTTGACAAGTGCAAGCCAATCATCAACGTTCGGCTTTCCCGCTTTACAGATCACATTTGAATAGGCAAAGTCCGTTACAAGTGAATGCGTGTCCAATTCCGCGTCAAAGGTTACGTTTCCCATGGTTTTCTGATACGTCTCTCCAGCCAAGGCGGCAGAAGCCTGGAAAAGGAAAAGCGCACTAACAAATCCGATTAACCCTTTCGCAATGCGCGTCATCTTGCTTTCCTCCCCATCAATCAAATGTGAGGGGGTGGCTCCTCGTCACCCCCACCCCGAGGTTCAGTTTTGTGCGGATACTAACTTCGTTACGGAGTCCAGCGGCCCTTAATGGTGAAATAGACGTTTTCGTAAGCGGTAGGAGTGCGTAGACGGAGGTTGAGCTTAAACGAATCGCCTGTGTCTACGGTATCGGTGTAGCTCGCACTGCTGCTGGTATTCGACGTAAGTGTCAATGTGTTGGAGGCAACGGCACCGCTATCTAGCCACGTTGCTCGATAAAGCGTTTTTTCCCACGTGGCATTTGGATACGCAGATTCGGGCGTGGCGGACGTTTGAGTTACGTAAAATCTAGCTTCATCGTCGTTCTTAGAACCTCTGAACCCCGTTAAACCAGAGCTTACGGCCCGCAGGTTAAAGTTATAAGCCTGCGTGCCGGCAAGAGCGCACGCGCTGAACGATACGGCGAGAACAACGAGCATAACAAATGCGAAAATTCGAGCCTTTTTCATGTCATTTTCCTTTCTGCGAATTGCAATCACTTTTATCATTTGATATACTGATTCCGTCCTTGTGAAGTTGACTGCGAAAGCAGTTCGTGTGCCCACACGCTTTGCAAGGACTTTTTCGTTGTAAAGCATTCTTCTATATGTCCAATGGAATCAACCCCCTTTCTTCTATCCTTTTCACTATATTAAGCGCACGAGAATCAAAAAAGTTGCGGTGATAAGCAAACTTTCTTAAGCAAATCAGGCAAAAGAAAACGCAGCGAAGATAGACTCAACGCTGCGCTGAACGAAATAGCCTTTGCTTTCCGTAAATCAATAGCTGATCGAGTTGGAGTACGTCGTTTTGGTATGACCATCCGCATCAAAAACCGCCTTAATACGGTACGTATTTCCCGAAGAGCAGCTGCTGGAATAATCCTTCGCTGCAGAATAGCGGCTTGTATTTGTCGCAACTTTGGATGGCGCTGTTAAGGTCATGCTATCGGCCCATACGCTTCCCGTCTTGATTTGAAGAATACAACTCGTCACTTTAATTTCCGCTTGCTTTGATTTTGTTTGGGCAGTAAAAGAAGCGTCCATTTGAGTGCTTAACGAAACCCTCGCAGAAGAGAAGACGGTGTCAGCATATGGCGTTACCATAGCTGCAAGCGCATAATTTGCAAATAGCATCAGCATCAACATGATACTCATTCCGCTGCGTATTCTGTTCTTTTTCATGGTGAGCCCTTCCCTTCTTTCATCGATTCGATCATATGAATCAATTCATCTGCGGCAACAGGACCGATCACGCTATTGACATTGGAACCGTCATGCCAAAGGATGACACTGCTGCCTATGTTGCTTGTGATATAAAGCTGTTGACCCGTTGCTGTGACTACTTCATATCCAATTCCATCTTGCTCAAAAACGCCATGTAGTGGTTCGCTACCATAATAACGCTCAATAGAATATACAAGATCTTCATGTGAATCCTGATGACAATAGGTGACGTCGAATATCGAAAAGCTTTTGAATATAGCGCAATAGTATTCATCCAACACCCATCCGTCGGGGATCCATGTAGGCATCCCAGGCACATAGCCTAAAAAGGCAACGACCTCGTCCCAATTCTTTGTTGTTAATTCTTGAACCGTATCCGTTTGAGCGTCTGCTCCTGCCACCTCTGAGATTCCTGGCATTGTCATCGTACCATCATAAACGATCTGCTCATGATCGGGTGAGTGGCTGACATTGATCTGCCGTTTGGTGAGCAGAATATCTGCCCCTGCCAATACCACTAACAGGAAGGCAACCGCAAAACCATACCTGATGGCACGCTTTCTGCCTTTTTGAACAGAGTGCTTTTCCTGCCGCAGTTTGGCATGTGCCACTTCAAAATTGTGCTCGGCATGGCTCTCTGCTTGAGCAGCTTCCTTTGAATGAAGACTTGCAATCAATCGCTGGCATGCAAGCACATATTCGATATCAACCTCCTCCGCGCTTTTTTGAAGTTCTTTCTTGATTTCTTCGGCTAATGCATCACAGATCTGTCCATGCGTAAGCCGGCCATCAAGAATCGACTGTTTGATAGCTTCCAACTGAGTTTGCGCTTCACGCTTCGAGCTATCCATGATCAACCTCCTTCACTACATTAAGCGCGCGAGAACTGAAAAAGTTGCGATGATGAAAAAGAAAAACAAATAGTCGATATTATGCATCGCGCGCGCCTTTTTTCGGATGCGCGCAAGAATGGATTTAATGGCGCTCACTGTGGTGTTTTGTGTTTCGGCTACCTCCGCCATGCTTTTCTCGTCTTCAAAATACTCATGGTAGACTTGTGCTTCGCGCTGGGACAGCACATCCAATATCCTTTGAAGTTGGTTTGTATTGTCCTCGTTTTGCAACCATGTGTCTATATTATCAATCGTCTCCGCTACTTGCGGGGCTGCTTTGTCATCGTTCATGGATACCTGATGATATGCCTGTCTGCGGCGATATTTGACTAACGCCGTCGAAAAACGGTGAAAGCAGGTTTCTATAAACCAACCCTCCAGTGCCGGATGTGCTTTCAATTCCTTATAGTCTTTTACGGCTGTCAAATAGGTTTCCTGTATACTTTCATCAATCAGGCTCCGATATTCCTCATTGTATTGCACATAAGCACGACATACGTTTTCCATTTTGGAATGGTATTTTCTATGTGCATCAACAAAAAAAGCTTCGCGTTCATCATCGATGTACATTGCTTTGCCTCCCGTATGTCAGTTGGGAAGTTGCTCCTGCGCGGCCGATCTTTTAAAAAGTCAATTAAACTATATCATAAACAAGAGCGGTTGTCAGCGCCCGGCTTGAAATAGCGATGGCAGCTTTGGCGCGAAATGTACAAATCATGATGTGAATGCCAACTTGAATGTTGTCAGGTATAGTTTGATCATATGGTGTCCAGCCGGGTATCAGTTATCAGTCAGCTGTCCCGAATCCAGCCTGATGCTCACCGCGCCGGATTCGGGACAGCGTCTATAGGAATTCGCACTTCACTCCATGATCAACTCATGCAGGATGATTTCTTCCACCTGAGTCTTCAATGCGTTCATCCTTCTCACCCATGCCATGGGATCGCTGGCTTTCAGCCGCTCGGTCACACCTGTATCCCTGGCCAGCTTTGGCATCAGCAACTCCATACGCCGATTTGCCGCCTCGTCAGTTTCAACCACGTGCGGATGGAGCCTCGCTGTCAGGATGAGATGGCTGTACAGCATGGGTCGGCACTCCTTCAAATACCGCCGCCGCATACGTCCGTACTTACCGATAGGATGCAGCGACTGTTCCATCAGCTTCAGCTCGGGAATCCAATAGGCGCCAACGCGGGTATAGGTGAACCTGTTCACGTTTCATTCCTCCTGATGATGTTTTCTCAAATTGCAGAACGGTTTTGGACCGTCGCTCTCCGGGGTGCCGACGTGGGCAACTGACTGACGGGGATGAATATGCCCCTTGCGATAGCATCGGCTCGGAGGGCTGCGCTCTTTGCCTCCCTTTCAGCTTTTTTCTTTGCTCTGACCTTGTCTTCGTATTTCTTTTGCGCTCCGCTGGCCTTGCGCCGCAAGTACGCCTGATGAAGCTTGTCCTTGCGCTCCTCCCGCTTACGCAAGGCTTCCGCTTCTTCCGGAGTGAGTTTCATTTCACCAAAGTGAGGCGGCACATATTTACCGATAAATTTGAAGTAGATCTCAACCTCCTGCGTGGTTTCCACACTGCCCTTGCGGGCGCGTTCGTGGACGAGGATTTTTTCCACAAACTCGTTGAGCATGGTTGTGGTCAGGGGGTCAAAACGTTCATATTTATCAAGCAGGGCAATGAACCGTTCTGATGACTGCTGACGGTTCTCATACGCCGCAATCGTCGCTTCCAGCGTTTCGATTTCCCGGATCAGCTGTTCCTGCTCGTTGGCGTACCGCTCATCCAGCACGGCAAAGCGGCTTTCTGGCAGTCGGCCAAGGAGCTTGTCTTCATAAATCTTGCATAAGAGCCGCTCCAGCTCATCAGCGCGTCTTTTCGCTTCAGCCAAGCGTTTCTTTTTCTGTGTACCGTCGGTGGAGCAGTGAGCGGCATTCAGGTCCTCAACCGTCTGGATAAACGCCTTGCGGTCATTCTGCGAATATGCTGCGATCGCTCGCAGCGTATTGGCCACAAGCGTGAGCACTACACTTTCATTGATGCGGTGCTGCGTCGGGCAGCGCGTCCCACAGGGAACCTTCGTGTAGTTGGAACAGGTGTACTGAGGAATGAGCTTACCATTGTTGATACGGTGAACATACATCTTGGCCCCGCAGTCGGCGCAATACAGCAGTCCCGTCAGCGGAGCCGCTTCACCCCAACCGTTGGGGTATCGGCGGACGTTTGCTCGGATGCGCTGCACGTTTTCAAAGGTCTCTTCGTCGATCACGGCCTCGTGTGTGTTTTCAAAGATGCTCCATTCACTTTCATGGACATAGTGGCTTTTCTTGTCCTTGAAGTGCTTTCGTGTCTTGAAGTTGATGGTATGGCCGAGGTACTCCCGCTTTTTGAGAATACTCACGATGACCGACGAACCCCAGGCATAGGGGTCTTTGACGGCCTTGTTTTTGTTTACGCCCTCGCCATGCCGCGCCAGATGGATGGAAGGAATCTCGACTTTTTCAGCCGAGAGCCGTCTGGCGATTTGGTAAGGACCGTAACCGTCCATACTCATGGCAAAGATCCGCCGTACCACCGCGGCAGCTTCCTCATCCACCATCCAGTGTCTGCGGCTTTCATCCCAAAGATAGCCATAGATGACGGTTCCCGTCAGGTGCCTGCCTGCCTTTCCCTTAGCCTGAAAGGTGGAGCGAATCTTCTTGCTGATATCACGGGCATACCACTCGTTCATGATATTTCGGAACGGCGTGAAATCATCGTCACCGCGAAAACTGTCCACGCCGTCGTTGAGCGCAATCAGGCGCACATTTTTCTGCCGCAGGGTTTCCATCACCTGCCCTACCTTGAGGTAATCACGCCCCAAGCGGCTCATGTCCTTGACGATGATCGCCTCCACATTCCCAGCCTCGACCTCCGCCATCATGGCCATGAAGCCGGGACGATCAAAACGGGTGCCGGATATGCCGTCATCGGTGAAATGGGTCGGACGGGGGAATCCATTGCGTCTGGCATAGTCCTCCAGCATCAGCTTTTGAGACGAGATTTGTCAAGGAGTGTTTTTGCAAAGCAGTGTGCAATTCGCATTGACAAGCAGCAAAAAGAACGCTATAATAATGTCGTTATCGATAATGATGTTATTATTTAGGCGCAGAGGAGTGAAGACATGGCCAATAGGGATCATTCCCTGGATGATGGGATCATTCAGGCTGCTTATTCGGAATTTCTTGCTTACGGCTTTCAGAAAGCCTCTCTGCACAAGATCGCCGAAAAAGCCGGTGTCACCACAGGAGCGATCTACACAAGGTACAAAAATAAAGACGCGTTGTTTGCCAGTCTGCTTCAGGATTTTTTTGAGACGATGCAGGTTTTCTTTACCCCCGTCGCGGAAGAATACGAAAAAGCAAAGTGCAGCGCACAACCGGAAGATATCCTCCGCGCCATAAACGCCGAGGAACAAGTATATTTTCGGCTCCTGACCGAGCACCATGACGACTGCACTTTATTTTTCTGCCGCAGCGATGGCAGCTCCATTGAAACCGTGCTGCATGAACTGATGAACCGTAAAGCGGAACAAACGGTAGAGTTCTTTTCACATATCTATGGAAAAGCGCCAAATGCCGATGCGATCCGTCTTTTGATGGGCTCACAGTTCTGGTACTTCCGCCAGCTGCTGGATCAGCATATGGAGGAAGGTAGAATGCTTACCTGCTTACAGGCGGTCCTTGATTTCACCAACGCCGGCTGGCGGCAGCTATGCGATACCTTGCAATAAATCCGAAAAGTCGATTCGGACGGTCCATCCGTCCGTTTCTTACGGCCGCCGGTTAGAGTCGGCTAACCAATAAGAAAAGAGTTTGCGATGATAGATTTTGAATTTGAATTCCAATATGCGGAGACAAAGTTGCCCATCCTCCGACAGGTCGGCGGAGGCATCCCGGCGGGACGCTGCGTGGTGCTCTGCGGAGGCAGCGGATGCGGAAAATCTACGCTGCTGCGGTGCATCAACGGACTGATCCCACAATTTTACGAGGGAGAGCTGAAGGGCTTTTGCCGCCTGAACGGGCAGGACACCGCCGGGCTGCGTATCGGCGAGATCGGCGAGCTGGCAGCATCGGTATTTCAGGATCCGCGAAGTCAGTTTTTTACCGCGAACAGTTCCAATGAAGTGGCCTTCGGCCTTGAAAATCACGGTCTGCCGCAAGATAAAATCCGTCAGCGGGTGGAGGATGCCTTCCGGATCTTTCATCTGGAGCGGCTGAAGGATCGCAATGTCTACGAGTTGTCCAGCGGCGAGCGACAGCTCATCTCCATCTTGTCCGCGTGGGCAATGGACACAGATATTTTTCTGCTGGACGAGCCAACGGCCAACCTGGACTTTGCAGCCACGCAGCAGTTAAAAGAGATTCTGCTTGCCCTGAAAACGCAGGGCAAAACGCTGCTGCTCAGTGAGCACCGGCTCTACTATCTTGCCGACATTGCCGACGAATTTTGGGTTATGGCAGACGGCGCGATCAAAGGAAAATACACTGCCGCAGAGGCAAAGGCGTTCTCGGCGGAGCGGAGACAAACACTTTCTCTGCGCACGCTCGACCTTGCGGAGATCACCGTGCCGGAGAAAGAGCCGCTGCCGAAAACCGCGCCGACGGCGCTTGCCGTCTCAGATGTCCGCTATACATACGGCAGGAAGGTCGGAGATACCCTCTCTGGTGTCAGCTTTTCCGTCCGTGAGCATGAGATCGTCGGTCTCGTGGGC
>OKSA01001010.1_pt1 | contig 26548 bp, 23 predicted proteins | sample 1601181 | NCBI WGS metagenome assembly OKSA01 (sample SAMEA3541538, study PRJEB24748) | human gut metagenome | biome: human gut; feature: human-associated habitat; material: faeces | place: China | collected 2012
AGGAGGGCGACGGCCAGTTCCTCCCGGGATGGCGATTTTTCACAAATTTCTATCCACGCCCTCCGCGAGGAGGGCGACCGATATGCAAGACACCTGGACGGACACGATCAGCATTTCTATCCACGCCCTCCGCGAGGAGGGCGACCCGTCCAGGAGTATTGCAGCGGCGAAGAAACCATATTTCTATCCACGCCCTCCGCGAGGAGGGCGACCCGCCCAGGGCTCCCAGGACGGGCCTGCGGCAGATATTTCTATCCACGCCCTCCGCGAGGAGGGCGACGTGCTGGTTGTTCTCTTTCGGGGTGCTATAAGGTCATTTCTATCCACGCCCTCCGCGAGGAGGGCGACCGGGCAGCGCACCCGGGCCTCTCTCGAGAGGAGATTTCTATCCACGCCCTCCGCGAGGAGGGCGACCCATCCTTGCAGACCAAAAACTTTGTTTTTGAAACATTTCTATCCACGCCCTCCGCGAGGAGGGCGACCGAGGCTCGACGGGTCGATAGTGACCTTGACCTCGATTTCTATCCACGCCCTCCGCGAGGAGGGCGACAGCAAAAACGGAGAAAAACATCTCCGCTTTTGTTTCATTATAAAACGATCTGCACAGATTTGGAAGAGCTTGTCCAAAAACATCCGAAAAAACAGCTGCGATCTGCACAGAACGGCTTGAAAACATGGTGCGAAGGAGACGGAAAAAGGGTGAGCACTTTCCATTCGCACCGAGGGAGAGGGCTAGAAGATCAGCACGTCTCCGGATTCAAACAGGGGATGAACCCCGATGTGCTCGACCTTGGTCTTATAGTTGTTGCCCAGTTGATAAAACCGCAGACTGTCCAGATCGGGGTCGATGAGAGCGGCAAGCTCGGACTTCAGAACAGCAAACTGTGCGGCGTCCAGCAGGCACTCGAAGACAGAATTCTGCACCCGCTGCCCGTGGTCCACGCACTTTTTGGCGACTTTGCGCAGGCGTTTGCGCCCAGCAGCGGTCTCGGTGTTGACATCGTAGGTGATCAGGACCAGCATAGACGAACCTCACTTCCAGAAGAATGGCGGATACAGTTCCAGATCACCGCGCAGAGTCCGCGCCAGAAGGAGCGCCTGTACGTAAGGCACCAGTCCCCAGGGCAGTTTTTCTTTCAGAAAGGGATGGGTGATCTGCTCCTGCTTTTTGGTCTGCCAGGCTTTGAGAAACGCGCGGCGGCCATCGTCGGTCAGGAGGACAGCACCATTTTCCTGTTTCTGGAAGTGCTTCGCTGTCAGCAGCTTCTGGTTGATGCAGGACAGCACGAACCGGTCTGCGTAAACGGCGCGAAGCTCTTCCATAAGGTCCAGCGCCAGACTGCGGCGTCCGGGACGGGCGCGGTGCAGGAAGCCGACATACGGGTCCAGCCCGACGCTGCTCAGTGCGGAAGCGCAGTCGCGGGCCAGCAGAGAATAGGCAAAGGAGAGCAGCGCGTTCACATTGTCCAGCGGAGGCCGACGGTTTCGGGACACAAACGGAAACGCTTCATGCTGCTGTAAAATGAGGGAGTCGAAGCAGTCGAAGTAGCGCTGCGCGGCTTCCCCTTCCAGACCGCGCAGCTGGTCGAGATCGTCGCACTGCTCAATGAGCGGGAGCGCCGCCGCAAGCTGGGCACTCGTGCGTTTGAATTCCTCTACGGGTACGCGCTGCGGGTGGTCGCGGGTGGCGCGTTCCAGTACCCAGCGGGCGTTGTAAACTTTGCCAAGGATGAAGTACCGCGCATAGCGGCAGCTCAGCGCTTCGCTGTCGGAGATGCGGTACTGGGTCTGCCGCAGCAGGACATTGCCGCGCTCTTCGCCGACGGTGCGCGCCAAAAACTGGCCGTAGGGGCTGAAAAAGCAGAGGTCGATGCCCTTGGCCGCGCATTTGCCCATGAGTGCCGGGCTGGCACCGGAGCGGCTGAAGCAGACGATCCCTTCCAGCGTGTGGAGCGGGACCCGCCCGATCTCGGTCTTCTGGCGGCTGACCACGACATTTTCACCATCGAGCGAAAGATAGGCGTCTTCCGAAGTGACGTAAAGCTGGGTCAATAGCTGTCTCATGGCGTGTCCTCCGCTTGCACTTCGTCCAGATAGGCTTTCAGGTAGGCCCTGGGGTCGGCGCGTTTGTACAGTGCGGGCAGGCAAAGCTCTTTGAGGGAGCAGGCGTTGCAGAAGGTTCCCGGCTTGACTTTTGGCGTGTAGCCGCGGGCGAAATACTGGTTCATCTCGTCGGCCATGGCCTGCGTTTTTTGGCGCAGCGCGTCCGTCAGCGGGACGAGTTCCCGCCGCCGCGTCTCCTCGTAGAAGAGCGCGGCCTGCGGGATATCACAGGCCAGCATCTCTTCCAGAGCCATGGCCTGCGCGCAGAGCTGCAGCCGGTCGGCGTCGCTCTCCTTGGCGCGGCCATGTTTGTACTCCACCGGCATGGGCCGCCAGCGGCCTTCGGTGTGCTGCAGCGGGATGCCCTCCGGGTCCGCCCGGAATTCCACAACGTCGCAGTCTCCGCTGAGCCGCAGGCGGTGGCTGACGACCTTCATCCCCCGCGTGATGAGCAGATCGCCCCGCCGTTCGGTCTGCGCGGTGTCATGGCAGCGTGTATGTTCCAGCCGCCCCTCTGCGGTGCGAAGGTTCTCAGACCATTGCTGTTCGAGGTGGATGAGCGCCCACTGACGGCGGCAGAAGCAAAAATGCTGGATGCCGGACATCAACAGGTAATCGTCCGGGGCGGACATCAGGACATCCTCTCGCAGGTGACTCCTTCCGGAAGGGCGTCGGATACGGTGACCGTGTAATCGCGGTAGCTGCGCGCCGGGGTGGTGGGGTCTCTGCGTTGGACGGTCACGGCATCGAACAGCTTGTAAGCGGGGGCGTTGCCAAGCTCCGAAGAATGCTTGAAGACGATGAGCTCCCGCACGGCCATTTTACCGCGCGCAGCGCTGTGATCGTTCTCGAACATGTTCAGGATGGCTTCCCACAGCAGCTGCAGGTCATCTTCCGAGAAGCCGGTGGTCTTGCGGGCGAGATTGGCGGAAACATAACCTTCTGCACGGTAGAGGGCATAGGGGACGATGTACTTGCGGCCCATTTCGGTGCCCTTTTTCTCAGCATCGGCCTCCGTGGTGATGGCAACGCGGGTGATCGTGACTTCCTGCGGGATGATGGTATCCACCGAACGCGCAAAGCTCAGCTGGACCGGGCCGCGGACCTGACCGCAGTTGAGCGCGCCTTTGACAAACGTGGTCATAACAGCACCAAAGGTGCGGATATCGTAGTAGTGCTCACACATGTAATTGCGCAGACGGCGGTCAATGTCCGGGTCACTCTTCTTGGCGGCCTTGAGGTCCTCGCTGATGCCAAGAGCTTTGATGGCGTCGGCGTCGCTGCGGTTCAGAGGGACGGTATCCTTGATGTAAATGCGGTAATTTTCGTCATTTTCCTTGACCGTCTCCACATAGTTGCGAATCTTCCGCTTCAGGCAGACATCGGTCACGAGACCGTAGCCGGTTTCCGGGTCGATGCGGGGCATGTTGCCTGCGTCGGGGTCACCGTTTGGGTTGCCGTTTTCAACATCGAACAGGATCACAAAATCATAGCGGTTTTTGATAGGCTCAGACATGTCAGTTCCTCCTTATAATTCAAACATTCTCAGTGGAATCAGCGGGGGCTTTCTTCTGGAAGCGGGCCTGATTCTGATAGTAATAACCCAACTGGAACGAACCCTGGCTGGCGGGGTCAAGATGGGGGGGATAGGATGTGCCGACGCAGATGGAAAGCTCTTCCAACTGGCCTTGCAGAGAACCGGCCAACTTTGGATTGCTGCGGCGCAGGACCCGAAGGTGGCTGACGGAAAGTTTGCCCAGAAGGTTGAAGACCTGGCTGGGATTCGAAGAAGCCGCATTGAAATAGCGGTCCTTGATGGTGGCATTGATGTTGGAAGAATTTGCCTTGGCCGCAGCCAGCTGAATCTGTTCGTATAGCGAGAACATCCGGCCAAGAGTATAGGGGATATTGTTGCATGCTACATTCAATTCAGGCATATCCAAAACCTCCTTTGGAACCTGTGGATGGGGATGGCGGCGGTAATAAGCCCGGATGATGGCCGCCCGGCCGCGTGTGATCGTTTGTTCGGCACGTATCCGCAGTTCCGCTCCATTCAGAAGTGTAGCTGGATAGGGGGTGCCCGTCAGAATAGAGCGCAGAACATCACCTGCAAGCTGCGGCGAAGGCTTTTTATCACGCGAGTTCTGGTTGACAGTCTCCTGGACCAGCGACCAGACGGAGAGGGTCTCACGCTTGTCAAAAGCGGGGTGGATCACAGTGATATCCTCTGCATACCGCTGCAGCCGCTGTGCAAACACCTGGAAGGTGTCACGTAGAAAGAACCGTACCGAAATACGTGCCGCGTTGGGTGAGAGCCCCAGTACATAAAAGTGCTGGCCGGGCTGCAGATCTTCGCCCATCCAGCTGCAGGGCTGCCCTTTGGCAAGGTTGTCCAGCGCTTTGCTCAGGTCGTCCTCGGTAAGACCATGGTTTTCCGGGATGCCGAACATGGCCATCATGCCGAGGGAGGAATAGCTGGGGGACGCGTTTTCGGCCCAGCAGACCACAGCGGTATCGCCGAGGATACGGCAATGATCCCGGCTGGCCAGCAGCGTGTTCAATGCAGTGGTGTAAGCAAAGGCGGCATATTCGCTGACGGGGGCATTCTCGCCCTGCTCGTGCCCATAGGAACAAAATGCCGGGGCGTTGAAGGAAACGAGCGCGGCTCCGGAGCTCTGTGCGCCGGGAACACCCTTGATGGAAGGATGCAGCCGGGCGGCTGGGGCCTGCTGGCCGGTCACGAGACACTGGACCAGCGGAGTGTCGGGCGAAGCGCTGCTGTAGTGCTGCTGCCATGCCGCTCGGATCGCTTCATCTTCAGTGGACAGGATGCTGCCCTCCGGCCCTTCATAGTCGAACAGAAGGTTGGCGTTTCCAGTGATATCCTTCCAGCGGTCAGCCAGTAACGGGTGGGCCGATGCTTCTTCGGGCTTCCAATGGTCAAAAAACGCAAGGACCGCTCTGGCCGCAGGGGAATCAACCCCGTCCAGAATGGCGTGGTGCAGCTTTGCACAGGCTTCGAAGCACTGGATGGAGCGCTCCGGCTTGCCTTTTTCGTCTGCACCCAGCAGATAGGTGGAATTGTCACACAGAAAATTTGCAGCAATGCCGGAAGCTCGTTTGACATGGGCAGGAACTGCCATTTCCCGCGGGGCGAGCACTTCTTTTTTACCGCGCGGAACCATCTGGCGGCAGTCCACGAGGTCGATGAGCTGGCCTTCCGCGTTGATGCGGAGCCAGTAGCTGACCTTGAACTGATTCTCCCAGCCGGGGGCTGAGATCTGTCCGGTGCGGAGCAGCTGCTCATAATAAGCAGTCAATGCCTGTAAGATCATGTGAACACCTCCACATCCCGGCAATCCATCACCCCGTTGACCAGCTTTGCCCGGAAGAACTGCGAGCGGATGTTGGCCGGGTCAGAATAATCCAGATCATACAGCATGAATCCGAGGTCCTGCGTGGCTTCTTCCAGTGCAGGAATGTCGCCGCCGGGCCACTCCCGGAAGTTGGCAGGGAACTCGCGGCAGCCAAAGCAGGGCTGATGATAGCACTGGCCTTTGCTCAAACGGCGGCGAAGGATATCCTGGAATTTTCCGGGGTTGTCGCCGGGGGCTGCCTTGTCGGTCATGGTGAAGTGACACTCGATGACATAGTGGACGTCCTGCAGGACCATAGCGGCGCGCTGCTGGATGTCCTGGCTGGTGTAGAGCACCGGCGGCGTTCCTCCCTTGGCGGCAGACAGTGCTGCGGAAGCCAGCAGGGTGGAGCGGACCTCGTTTCGCCGGATGTTGGTGAACTGAATGGGACTCAATAAGTAGATGCGGTCGATGTGGTACTGCAGGCCAGGATGCCAGTAGATCGCTTCAACGAGCCCTCTTGCGGCCGACGGTGTGATGATGTCGTAACTGACACGTTCGGTCTTCATTTCGGGCCGGGAGAAGCATCCATAGGGTCCCCAGACTTCAATGCGCATGGACATGCGCATCACCTCCTTTCAAACGGTTGTCGGACTTTCAGGCGAACATCGAATTTGCCCATTGCAACCACCTCTTTGCTGTTGACTTCTGTTGTATGTTTTTTCAAAAGACTCCTTGTGGCTTTAGTATAGCACACTTTTTGCGAAATGCAAGATGCTACTTGTATAAAATCCAAATTCAACCTATAATAAAGGAGTCATTCGGAGAAAAACGAATGTGGATTGAAATTGTTGGATGTTGTTTCAAGCAATGGGGGAAAAGCAGTGGAGTCGTGTGCTCTGCTGCTTTTTCCTTTTCAGAGGATGATCGCCCTGCCTTCTTCGATCTCCATCGAAAGGCCGGTCCTGCGGCTGTACAAGTCTGGATCAGCGAGGATGGCGGAATCATCGGGGAAATCCGGAGAACGTTCCAATGCACCGGCGGCGTCCAGCGAACGGAACTGCTTTTCATAGCATTCTACGCTGTAAATGCCCAGGCGGCGGAGCTGAGCACGGCTGATGTGACCGGCGCGAAGCGATGCGCAGAGGTCGGCACCTTCCTCAATGGGAAGATAGATCGTGTAAGTGTGGTTATCAATGAGGTGGAACTTTCCGGCAACCTGTGCAAAGGGAAACTGACATCCCTTGATACCATGCTGAAAAGCGTCCAGAATGTTCTGTTTGTCAAGCGTTGCACGGGTGTGATAGAAGGATTCAAAATAGCTGTGAATGGCATCTGGTGTGTCGAGCAGGTCGTAGGCCCGCTCGGTGGCATTCATGGCGTTGACATTCTGCGAAAGCATGGGGAGCGGTGCCAGACCTTCCAGCTGGAAGGAAGCAACGATGCTTTTTTTCGGGTCGCGTCTGCCCTCCCGGTTGCAGCGCCCGGCGGTCTGGAGCAGGGAATCAAGCCCGGCGGCTTCACGGTAGGCGAGCGGAAAGTCCACATCGACGCCTGCTTCGATCAAGGAGGTGGAGACGACCCGGCAGGGAAGCTCCGCCTTGAGCCGTTGGCGGATCTCGTCCAACTGTCGGCGGCGGTCAGCGGCACAGAGGAAGGTGGTCAGGCAGTAGCTGCCTTCGGCGGGGAGCTGTGCAAACAGATCCTGGGCGGTCTTGCGCCGGTTGACCACACAGAGCACCTGTTCGGCAGACGAAAGTTGTGCGCAGAGGGCCTCAGCGGAGAGGGTGCCCAGATCTTGCCGGGTCACGCGGCGAAGGACTTCATAGAGGCGAGCCGTGTCGGGGCTGAGTTCTTTTGCGGTCAGGCCGGGGGCAAGCTCCTGAAGCAGCGGCGTCAAAGCGGGCTGCGTTGCGGTGCAGAGAACGGCGGTAGTGTGGTAGTGCTGGACCAGCTGTGCGATGGCGGAAACGCAGGGCTTCAGGTAATCGGTAGGGAACGTCTGTGCTTCATCAAAAAGAATGACACTGTTGGCAATGTTGTGCAGTTTGCGGCACCGGCTGCTGCGGTTGGCGTAGAGGGATTCGAAGAACTGCACAGCGGTCGTCACCACGATGGGAGCGTCCCAGTTTTCACTGGAAAGCAGTTTCCGGTACTGAGCAGGTGTCAGGTCGTCTTTTTCGGTCAGCTTGTAGTCTGCACCGGAAAAGTGGGCCAGCACATTGTCTTCGCCCAGAAGATCTGCGAACGTCTGCGCCGTCTGGTCGATAATGGAAGTGTAGGGGATGACGTAAATGATGCGCTTCATCTGCGGCTTTTGTGCCACAGCATGTTCCAGCGCAAAGGCGAGGGACGCGAAGGTTTTGCCGCCGCCCGTGGGAACTGTGAGCGTATAAAGCCCTTGTGGTGCATGAGCACCCTGTTCCATGCAGGCCCGCAGTACTTTATTCCGCTCCTGCGCGACAGGGGAAGCGGCAGGGCTGTCAAGGTAGCGTTTGGCCTGTGCCCGGACTTTTTCCAGCAGAGCAGAAAGTGGTTCCCCCATCCCACGCGGGGCTGCTTTACCGTCCATAAAGGTCTCGGTGTCGATGAAATCGGCATCGACCAGGCTGGAGTAGAGCATCCGGGTGAAAAAGGCCATGGTCAGGTTGTCCGGCTGGCGGAGCAGCCACGGCGGCAGAGCGGCTTTGGTAGGGGAAATCTCCTGTTTCCACTGGGAGCAATCTTCGATCCGCCGCTTGGAGCGGCCGACCAACGTGCTTTCGTCGGCAGTGTCATGCGGATTTCCGAGGTCGGGGATGCCACTGTGGTGTCCGGCAATGGCCAGCGCGGCGGGAATGTTTCCGTCCTGGATCGCGGCCTTGGCTCCAGCAGTGGAGTGGTCAACGGGCGGGCCGCCCTGCAAGCGTTGCTGGAAACCAGAGCTATATTTTCCGATGTCATGAAGCAGGGCGGTATACGCTGCTTCTGCTTGTGCGCCAAACGCTGCGGCAAAGTTTCCGGCCAGTGCAGCCGTACTGGTCAGGTGTTCTTCGATGGTCTGTGTGCGGGTCTTGTCATCACTGATGTGCGCGAGCAGCTTCATAAGAGATCCCTCCTGAACGATAGGATACCGTTACCATACGAGAAATGGAAGTTGTTGTCAATTGGCATCCTTCCTATAATTTCAGTATAAATTCTGTTATGTCCCATAAATCGTACTTCCACGCTCCCTTCTCAAAAAATCTTGCCTTTTCCCCAAAAAAGGCTTACAATAGCCTCGGCAAACCGAAAAGACAAAGAAACAATTTCGGAGGACAGAACAATGGCTTGTACTACAATTTTAGTCGGCAAAAACGCATCATACGATGGCTCCACCATGGTCGCCCGCAACGACGATTCGGGTTCGGGGCATTTCACGGCCAAAAAGTTCGTGGTCGTGCAGCCGGAGGAGCACCCGGCCGTCTATCGGTCGGTGATCTCCCATGTGGAGGTGCCGCTGCCCGGCCATGCGCTGCGGATGACGGCCATGCCCAACGCCGTGGAAGGCGAGGGCATCTGGGCGGCCGCGGGCGTCAATGCGGCCCATGTGGGCATGACGGCCACCGAGACCATCACGTCCAACCCGCGCGTTCTGGGCGCAGACCCGTTGGTGGTGTACCAGCCCGCCAAAGGGGAACGGCCGGAAGTGCCCGGCGGCATTGGCGAGGAGGACATCGTCTGCCTCGTGCTGCCCTATATCCGCTCGGCCCGCGAGGGCGTGGTGCGCCTGGGCGAGCTGCTCCGGACGTACGGCACCTATGAGATGAACGGCATCGCGTTTCAGGATGTGAACGAGATCTGGTGGCTGGAGACCATCGGCGGCCACCACTGGATGGCCCGCCGTGTGCCGGACGACAGCTATGTCGTGATGCCTAACCAGCTCGGCATTGACAGCTTCGACTTTGCCGACGCCTGCGGCGCACAGGAAAACTACATGTGCTCGGAGGACCTGAAGGCCTTTGTGGACAAGCACCACCTCGACCTCTCGCTGGATGGCAGCTTCAACCCGCGCGATGCCTTCGGCAGCCACGACGATGCTGACCATGTGTATAACACACCGCGTGCCTGGTTCATGCTGCGGCATCTGAACCCCAACACCTGGGTCTGGGAAGGCCCCGATGCAGACTATACCCCGCATTCGGACGACCTGCCCTGGTGTATGGTCCCGGAGCGGAAGATCACACCGGAAGACGTGAAATACCTGCTGTCTTCGCACTATCAGGGCACTCCGTATGACCCGTATGCCGCCTATGGCGACCCGAAGAGCAAGGGTGCCTACCGTACGATCGGCATCAACCGCAACAGCTTCATGGAGCTGACCCAGATGCGCCCGGATCTGCCGGAGGAGTTCCGCACGGTGGAGTGGATTGCCTATGCGTCCAACGCCTTCAACACGATGGTGCCGTTCTATGCCAATGTGGACACCACCCCGGCCTACCTCGCCTGCACCACCGGCGAAGTCTCCACCGAGAGCTTTTACTGGGTCAGCCGGATGATCGCTGCCATGGCCGATGCCGCTTACGGCAAGTCCATCTTCCATGTCGAGCGCTACGAGGAGGGCGTCCTCTCCGCCACACGCGCTCTGTTAAACGCTTACGACGAAAAACAGGCCCAGGAGGCCGACCCGGCCCGCCGTGCCGCCCTGCGCACGGAGGCCAACGAGGCCATCGCCAGAGAGCTGAAGGCCCGCGCCGCCGATACGCTGAACAAGGTCCTCTTTGAACTGAGCTGCACTATGAAGAATGCCTTCTCCCGCTCGGATGCCTGAGCAACAAATAAGGGAATAACAGGGAGCGTCTCCGCACAGAAGCTACTTCGTGCGGGGGCGCTCCTTTGTTGTGCCAGAAACAGCATTTCATAAGGATCTCCCGATGCAAAAAAACTCAGAATGATGGATATAAATCATAAAGAAAATGATTTTTGTATGCGTTTCATATTTTTGCGGGGGGGGGATAAAAATGAAAAAACATAGAGGAAAACATTGACAGACGGCTATAAAAGATGGTATCTTATGAGAGAGGATTTATACCTCGGATGTCATTGTACCCTGAGGAGGGGAAAAACTTTTTGAAACGATATGACCAGGCAGGAAAAGCAAAGTGGCTGATCCTGGTCATTGCGGCAGGCATCCTTCTGCTGGGTGTGATCCTGTATGCAGGGGGACGCTGGCTGGAGACCAGGAGCGTTGAAGAAGCACGCGGAGATCTGACCCAGACGGAAGCGGTGGAAACGCAGGAATACAACGGCGTCACATACCAGCGCCGGGAGGGGCTGACCTCCATCCTCGTGATGGGCGTGGACCATGACAGTGCTGTGGAGAGCGAGGGCGCTTACCAGGGCGGCCAGGGAGATTTCCAGCGGCTGATCGTCATCGATCCGGAACGCCAGGTCATCCGTCAGTTGAAGATCGACCGGGATACCATGACAGAATGCACCGTGCTGGGCTACCTTGGCAGCCCCATCGGCACCAAAGAAATGCAGATCAGCCTTGCGCATGGCTTCGGCGATGGCAAGGAGGAAAGTTGCGAGTATGCCCGCGAGGCAGTGGAAGGTCTTCTGCTGGGGGAATCCATTGATTTTTACGTGGCCATGAACATGGATGGCATCTCGGAGCTGAACGATCTGGCAGGCGGTGTCACCGTGACATTGGAGGATGATTTCTCCTCCATAGACCCTGCAATGACCAAGGGCACGACCCTGACGCTGCATGGGGACCAGGCCGAGACCTTTGTCCGCAGCCGGATGACGGTCGGAGATGGGACCAACGCCAGCCGCATGGAACGTCAGGAGGCGTTCCGTGGTCGCGACCAAGAAGACTGCAAAGGTCTGAGTTTGAGAAAGTACCTTTTGTAGGTTTACAGAAGGCAGTGGCATTTGCTGCCACTGCTTTCTTTCTGCTTCAGAATAAATCAAAGGGAGAACAAAACTATGTCAGAATACCAAATGCCACCCCCCAATAAGGTGAATTCGCCCCAGCCCGGCAATGGAGACGAGGAGACCATTGACCTCCTGGAGCTGCTTTATGCGCTGCTGGGAAAGTGGCGGGAGATCGCAGCAGCGACCGTGGCCTGCGCCCTGATCGCAGCCATTGGGGTGCTGTTTTTTATGACGCCCAAGTATCAGGCGTCGTCTACCATTTACGTCATCAGCCAGAAAGACTCGGACATCAACATCTCCGACCTGCAGATCGGCACGGCCCTGACCGATGACTATATCCAAGTCTTTCATATGTGGGAGGTGCAGGAGAAGGTGATCTCCAACCTGGACCTGCCCTATACCTACAGCCAGCTGGATAAGATGCTCTCTGTGACCAATGCCTCCAACACCCGGATGGTGGAGATCACCGTGACGTCGGAGTCTGCGCAGGAAGCAGCAGACATCGCCAATGAGTATGTTACCGTGGTGCAGGACTACATTGCCAAAAAGATGGCAACGGACAAGATCTCTATCATGTCCACAGCACTGGTTCCTACGGAGCCGGTCAGCCCGAACAAGACCAAAAGCATCCTGCTGGGAGCATTGCTGGGCTTTGTGGTCAGTGCGGGCGTCGTTGTTGTGATGACATTGCTGGACGATACCTACAAGACGACGGAGGACATCAAGAAATACACCGGCCTGGTGACGATGGCGGTGATCCCGCTGGAAAAGAGCGATGAGCCAAAACACCAGAGGGCAGACAAGCAGATCGGCCTGAAGCTGCCGGGAGGGAAAACGCTGTGAACAGACTTGAATTTCGAAAACTTCCCCAGTTGAGCTACCCGGTCAATGAGGCCTTCAACACCCTTTCCACCAATGTCTCCTTTTTGGGTCGGGATATCAAAAAGATCATGCTTACCAGTTCCCACGCATCCGAGGGCAAGAGCTTTACCAGCATTACGCTGTGCCGGAAGCTGGCAGAGCGAGGCAAGCGGGTGGTCCTGGTGGATACGGACCTGCGGCGGAGCATGATCACCACTGTTTATGGGGTGCAGTTTGCGCCGGGTTCCAAAAAGCAGGGCCTGTCTCACTATCTGGCCGGCATTGCCGAAAAGGAGGAAGTCCTGTTCCACACCAACGTTCCGGGCATGGACTTTATCCCTATGGGCCACGAACTGCTGAATCCCATCCCGTTGCTGAGCTCTGAGCGGTTTCAGAATCTGCTGGATGGACTGGCAGAGCAGTACGATTACGTGATCGTGGATGCGGCTCCGGTGGGCGTGGTCATTGATGCTGCGGAGATCGCCAAGGTCTGCGATGGCATTCTGCTGGTGGTGAGCTACAATCAGGTCCACCGGCAGGAGCTGATCGACGCAAAAAACCAGTTGGAACAAACGGGCTGCCCCATCCTCGGCACCATCCTCAATCAGGTGGATTACGAGGGCTTTGCCAACAAGAAGTATTATTACAAATCGCATTATTCCAGTTATTACAAGGCCTACGAAAAAGAGGCAGAAGAAAAGAAGAGCTGAACCCATGACAGAACAGTTTTTAGATCTGCATACGCATGTGGTCTATGGAGTGGACGATGGAGCCCGCACGGAAGAACAGATGCGGGCGATGCTGGACGCAGCTGCCGCCAACGGCATCACCACATTGGTGGCCACCACCCACGCGACACCGGGCCTGGAGGCCTTTCCACAGGAGCGCTACCAGCGCCACCTGGATGCAGCGCAGGCCTATTGTCAACAGCAGGGGTATGGATTGCGGCTGTACCCCGGTGCGGAGCTGCTGTACAACCCCATGCTGCGGGATGCGGCCAGAGAAAACGGCCTGCCCACGCTGGCCGGTACGGACTGGGTGCTGATGGAGTTTTTACCGCAGACTTCCGCCAAAGAGCTGGAAAACGGGCTGGAAGAAGTGGCTGTGTGCGGCTACTCCATTCTGATGGCCCATGTGGAGCGCTACCGCTGCCTGGAATCGCGGGGCCTTCTGGAAAAGCTGAAGGCCCGGTATCCTGTGGCCTGCCAGATGAACGGTTCCACGGTGCTGGAGCCGGGCAGCTTTTGGAAGCGGCGGCGGGTGGAACGCTGGCTGAGCAGCGGTGTCATTGATGTGGTAGCATCAGATGCACATAACACCACGTCCCGGCCGGTCAATCTGCGGGAAGCCTATCAAAAGCTGAAACTCACCTTCGGCGAGGAAACAGCGGACCGTTTGACCGGGCGCAGCGGCCTATGGAAGGAATTCCGGGACGCCTTAGCACAACAAAAAGCGACTTGACGTTCCAGCAAAGTGCTGGGGACCGCTTCCTTCTGCAAAGTGCGTAGCATGTTGGGAGCAGATGTGCAAGACGTCGAAAAAGCAAAACAGCGGCAGTTTTCCAAATTGGAAAGCGGCCGCTGTTTTTTGAAATCAATCTTGTTAGAATTTGCTAAAATTCTTTGAAATTATTTGCACAAAAAAACTCTAGATGCAAAATTGTTGCATCTAGAGCAAAAATAAAAATCACACCCCCGATGCGCCGTAGTTTGCCAGCACACGGGCGGAAGGATCGTTGACGTTGCAGCCGGGCCATGCCTTGTTGGGCATCCAGAAATCGACGATGGTGCGGCTCTGGTCGTGGTAGTATTTCTCGAAGATCTCGCGGTAGAACAGGCTCTCCTTGGTGAACGGCATGCAGTGGGCCGAATAGTTTGCCCGGCGGAGCTGGAACTCCTCGTCGGTGTAAAGGCTCTCGGTATACTCCTTGATGTCGTCCACCATGCTGTGGCCCACGGCATCGGAGAAGGCGGCCTTTTCACGCCACAGGATCTCCGGCGGCAGCCAGTCGCCCTCGAAGGCTTTGCGCAGCAGGTACTTGCCCTTGCCGTAGCTGTTCAGCTTCTTTTCGGGGTCAATGGCCATCACGTAGCGGACGAAGTCCAGATCGCCGAAGGGCACACGGGCCTCAATGCTGTTGGAGGAGATGCAGCGGTCGGCGCGGAGGACATCGTACATAGAAAGCTCGCGGATGCGCTTCTGGCTCTCCTGCTGGAAGGCGTCGGCGGTGGGGGCATAGTCGGTGTACTTGTAGCCGAACAACTCATCGGAGATCTCGCCCGTCAGCAGGACACGGACATCGGTCTGCTCGTGGATGGCCTTGCACAGCAGATACATGCCCATGCTGGCGCGGATGGTGGTGATGTCCCAGGTGCCCAGCAGGCGGATGACTTCTTCCAGGCTCTGGAGGACCATCTCCCGGTTGATGATGACCTCGTGATGCTCGCTGCCCAGATAGTCGGCGGTCTGGCGGGCATACTTCAGGTCGATGGCGTCGGTATCCATGCCGATGGCAAAGGTGCGGATGGGCTTGCCCAGCTTTTTGGCTGCGATGGAGCAGACCAGCGAGGAGTCCAGACCGCCCGAAAGCAGGAAGCCGACCGGTGCGTCGGCGTCCAGACGCTTTTCCACACCGGCAATGAGCTTTTCGCGGATGTTGGTCAAGGTGGTCTCCATGTCGTCTTCCATGGGGGCGGGCACATCGGCAATGTCCTCATAGCGGACGAAGCGGCCGTCGCAGTAGTAGCTGCCAATGGGGAAGGGCCGGATGTCGTCGCACCAGCCGATGAGGTTCTGCATCTCGGACGCGAATGCGATCTGGTGGCTGGACTTGGAGTAGCCGTAGAACAGCGGGCGGATGCCGATGGGGTCGCGGGCCGCGATGAGGCGGTCTTTGCGGGAATCGTAGAGGATGAGGGCGAACTCGGCGTCCAGATGGCGGAACATGTCGAGGCCGTACTCATAATAAAGCGGCAGCAGGATCTCACAGTCGCAGTCGGACTGGAACTTGTAGCCCCGGCGCTTCAAAATCTCTTTTTCAAAGCGGAAGCCGTACAGTTCGCCGTTGCAGACCACACAGTCGGCTCCGCGGTAGAACGGCTGCATGCCTTCGGGCGTCAGGCCCATGATGGCCAGCCGGCCAAAGCCCATCAGGCCGAACGGCCCTTCCACGACCCGCTGGTCGTCCGGGCCGCGCATCACGGTGCGCAGCAGATAATCCTTGAACTTGGCGGCACTCAGATCGTGCCCGGTGTAACCCATTACACAACACATATTTCTTACCCCTCTCAAGTGACCGCTCCGTCATTGCTTGGCAATGCCGCCTTTCCGGATCGGAGCGGTCTCAAATAAAAAATACGGCAGCTTTCATCCCACTTTGCTAGGACGAATGCTGCCGTATCCGTGGTGCCACCTAAATTACCGACACGCTGGGCATGTCAGTCACTTTTGTGCGCTCTCCCCGTTGAAAGCACTGCCGCGATAACGAGCGGCGCACGTCTGCCCCTACTTGCCGCCTTGCGCGGGTTCAGGGGGAAGCTCACGGGGGTTCGTTCGGGTCCGGCTCTCTGCGCGGCTCACATCTGCCCGCGCTCTCTGAAAAAGAGCGGTTGGACCTTACTTTTCCCGGTCAACGCTTTTCTTGCCTGAATTGTATCACGGCTTTTTGTCCGTGTCAACATCCGAATTTGAATTTTCTGCGGTTTGTTCAGCCTGCTCATTTTGCTGCGCACAGCGGCGGCAAAGTCCGTACAAAACGCTTCCCTCGCACTGGAGCGTAAAGCCGTGTTCGGCCATCAGATGGGCGCGCACCTCGTCCATGAAGTGGCAGTCCAGGTGATAGATCCGCCCGCACTGCACACATTTGAGGTGCAAATGCTCCCGGCAGTGCCGCCCTTCGTCCACATACTGGAACACGGCTTTTTCGCCCTTGTCGGCGACGTATTTCATGATGCGCTGTTCGCCCGCCAGCTTGTCGAGATAGCGGTAGACGGTGGTGGGGTTGGGGCTGGCGCCCTCGGCCTCCAGATGTTCCAGAATATTCGACGCACTGACCGCGTGCTGCCGGTTGTTGATGAGGTAATCCAGGATGAGCTGCCGGGTTTTGGTGTTGTATCCGCCGCGACCTGCCATGATATCCGCCTTCCTTTCCGCATCAAGTGTACCACAATTTATCCTTCGATGCAAAACAAGATGGGAGAGTTGGTGACAAGCACAAAAAACTTTGTGAATAATGCGAGAAAATACGGCAGAATATCTGTGCAAAACGGAAAAGCTCCCAATCTTTTGGAAAAACTCTTGTAAAGATTGACAAGTTGTGTGATAATGTTTATATGAGATGAGTTGGATTATTTCAGGGATACAAGCTGCCTTTCGGGCGGCTTTGCGTTGTTTGAGACGAACATCGGAATGAAATGATCTGTTCGGTTAGGAGATTGGAAAGATGAAAGAGATGGAACAGCAGGCAAAGCAGAGCTTGAAGCTCCAGGCCTACCAGTACCTGAAAACAAAGATCCTGAACTGTGAGTACCGTCCCAATGAGTTTCTCAACGAGCAGAAGCTCTGTGCGGAGATGGGCAACATCAGCCGCACCCCCATGCGGGATGCGTTGGGCCGGTTGGAGCAGGAGGGTCTCATCACCATTCTGCCCAAAAAGGGCCTGATGGTCTCCGGCATCACGGAGGACGATGTGCACAGCATGTTCGAGATGCGCCTTCTGGTGGAGCCGTATGCGCTGCGCAATTACGGCAACCTGATCCCCCGGCAGGCACTGGAAGACTATAAGGAACTGATGCACCACCCGGACCGCATCGACGACTTCTGCAAGTCGGACGATGACTTCCACGAGCTGCTGATGAGCAGCCTGCCCAACAAGTACCTGCGCTCGGCCTATGACCGCATCACCGGCCTGAACACCCGGTTCCGCATCATGACCGGCAAGGTGAGCATGATCAATCAGGACCAGACCTGCGAGGAGCATCTGCACATCCTGGATGCGGCCCTGAACGACAATTGGGACACCGCCGCCGATGCGCTGCAGCACCATCTGGAGCTGGCCCGCGATAAGGCCGAAGGCGTCATCAAGGTCATCCGGCTGTGGTAAGACTTACCCTCTCAGGCGCTCCGCGCCAGCTCTCCCAGAGGGCGAGCCACTGGCGAGCCGGTTCTGGTCGTGCTGGATGAGCAACGTTTTTTGGAACCATAAAATAGAGTGCTCCGCTGTTTCGATTTACAGCATCCGTACAAACGCTCTTTTGTCAGAGCCATTGTATCGATGCCGTTGGTCTTGACGACGGAGCACTTTTGTTTCCGATCCAAACTGCTTTCAGCATCCAGCAGAGCCTGTCCGGCCTGCCAAGGGCTCCCCCATCGGGGGAGCTGTCAAACCTACAGGGTTTGACTGAGAGGGTACTTTTTTGTACAAAAACAGCACATTTGTCCAGAAACAGTGAGATGCGTATAAAAAATTCATAAAAATCATAAGAATTTGACATTGCATAGTTTTTAACAATGTGGTAAAGTAAAAGGCAGAGAGACCCGGCTGAAAACGGGTACAATGATTTGGAGGATCGTAATTATGGCTGATCGTATCGTACTGAATACCATTTCCTACCATGGCCACGGTGCCATCGAGAACATCGTTCCCGAACTGACCGCCCGCGGCTACAAGAAGGCGTTCGTCTGCTCCGACCCCGACCTCATCAAGTTCGGCGTGACCAAGAAAGTCACCGACCTGCTGGATGCGGCAAACTTTGCCTACGCTGTGTACAGCGAGATCAAGCCCAACCCCACCATCGCCAATGTGCAGGACGGCGTGGCGGCCTTCAAGGCTGCTGAGGCAGACTGCATCGTGACCATCGGCGGCGGCTCTTCCATGGACACCGCAAAGGCTATCGGCATCATCATCAACAACCCGGAGTTCGCGGATGTCCGCTCTCTGGAAGGTGTCGCGCCCACCAAGAAGCACGCCGTCTTCACCATCGCTGTGCCCACCACCGCCGGTACTGCGGCCGAAGTCACCATCAACTACGTCATCACCGACGTCGAGAAGAAGCGCAAGTTCGTCTGCGTCGATACCAACGACATCCCGGAGATCGCCGTCGTGGACCCCGATATGATGTCCTCCATGCCCAAGGGCCTGACCGCTGCCACCGGTATGGACGCTCTGACCCACGCCATTGAGGGCTACATCACCAAGGGCCATTGCACCATCTCCGATATGTTCCATCTGGAAGCCATCAAGCTCATCAGCGAGAACCTGCGCGGTGCCGTCCAGAACACCCCGGAAGGCCGTGAGGGCATGGCTCTGGGCCAGTACATCGCCGGTATGGGCTTCTCCAACGTCGGTCTGGGCATCGTCCACTCCATGGCGCACGGCCTGTCCGCTCTGTATGACACCCCGCACGGTGTGGCCTGCGCCATCCTGCTGCCGGTCGGTCTGGAATACAACAAGAGCGTGGCCGGTGAGCGCTACCGTGCTGTCGGCAAGGCCATGGGCGTCCAGGGCATCGACGAGATGAACGACGCCGAGGCAGCCGATGCCACCATCGCCGCCGTCAAGCAGCTGAGTGCAGATGTGGGCATCCCCGCCAACCTGCACGGCATCCTGAAGGAAGAGGACATCCAGTTCCTGGCAAAGTCCGCTTACGACGACGCCTGCCGCCCCGGCAACCCGCGTGACACCAGCGTGGAAGAGATCGTGGAGCTGTACAAGAGCCAGCTGTAACCCGCTCCGGTCCGGCCTGCAGTAACATCCAAAACCTCAAAATGCCATCTTCGGCCGCAGCGCCGGAGGTGGCATTTTTGCGATTCGGGCTTGTCAAACGCCCCGAAACCGGGTACAATCAGAGTACACTTTGTTTCAGGAGGGCAGCAGCCGATGGAATTGAATTTCTATACCCTCAGCGTCATCTATCTGGTCTACTCGTTTTTGGGCTGGGTGGGGGAGACGGTCGTAGCCACCGCCAAAGGCCGCCGGTTCACCAACCGCGGTGTGGCTTCCGGCCCGTTCTGCTTCGTCTACGGCACGGCGGGCGTTCTGCTGGCTGTGGGTCTGGCCGACCTGCGCAGCAGCTGGTTCGCGCTGTTCGCGGGCAGTTTTCTGATCGCGACCGTGGTCGAGTGGGTCACGGCGAAGCTGCTGGAACGGGTGCACCACCGCCGCTGGTGGGATTACTCCGATAAAAAATTCAACCTGGACGGCTACGTCTGCCTGCAATATTCTGCCTTGTGGGGTGTGCTGGGCGCAGTAGCAGTCCGCTGGGGCAACGACCTGCTGCTGCGGTTCTGTGCCTGGCTGCCGCCGCTGCTGCTCCACATCGCGGTATGGGTCAGCATGACGGTCGCCGTGCTGGACCAGATCGGTGCGGTGGTGGTCGTGGGGCAGTATGCCGCCAGACACCCCCGGCTGGAACAGCTGGGGCAGGAGCTGGGCAAGGGCACCGACCGGCTGCAGCAGAAGATCGCCGCCCGCGTCGAGCGCCGCATCCAGCGGGCCTACCCCGCAGCGGCCCGCCCGGAGCCGACCACCAGCGCCGAAAAGGCGATGAGCGTATCCGACCTGGTCTGGCTGTTCGTGGTGGGGGCCTTCCTCGGCGATGTGGTGGAGACCCTGTTCTGCCGCATCACGGCCGGTGTCTGGATGAGCCGGTCGAGCCTGGTGTGGGGCCCGTTCAGCGTGGTGTGGGGGCTGGCGCTGGTGCTGGCCGCCGTCCTTCTGCGGGGCAGCGAGCACCAGAGCGAGAGCCGCATCTTCTGGTTCGGCGTCATCCTCGGCGGTGCGTATGAGTATGTGTGCAGCGCCGTCACCGAGCTGCTGTTCGGCACCGTGTTCTGGGATTACAGCGGCTTCAAGTTCAACCTCGGCGGGCGCATCAACCTGCTGTATTGCTTCTTCTGGGGCATTGCGGCGGTGACCTGGATGCGGTACGGCTACCCGCTGGTGGCAAAGTGCATGGGAAAGCTGAAATCCCGCATCCGCCCCTGGATGACGGCGGCGCTGGCCGTTTTTATGGCAGTGAATATGCTGGTGTCAGCGCTTGCGCTGGCCCGGTACGATGCCCGCACCAGCGGTGCGGAGGCGGCGAACCCCGTCGATGTGGTTCTGGATGCGCACTTTGACAATGCCCGGATGGAGCGCATCTATCCCAATGCGAAAAAAGTCTCTTCTCATGCCCGGTGAGAGACTGCACAGCAAGAAATACCGGGCTGTTGGAAAAAGGAGAAAACTATGCTGATTCCTGTTTTGTTGTTCGCCGTGGGTCTGGTCTGCCTGATCAAGGGCGGCGACTGGTTCGTGGACGGTGCCACCGGCATCGCCCGCAAGTTCCATGTGCCGGAGCTGCTCATCGGCGCGACGGTGGTGTCCATCGGCACGACCCTGCCGGAGGTCATGGTCTCCACGACCTCGGCATTGTCCGGCCACGGCCAGATCGCCTACGGCAACGCCATCGGTTCCGTCATCTGCAATGCGGCCCTGATCGCAGCCATCACCATCGCGGTGCGCCCCGGCAAGGTGGACCCCAAGAGCCTGCGCATTCCGGTCCTCTTTTTCTTTGTGGCGGCGGCTCTGTATGCCGGTGTGGCCTACACCACCGGTTATTTCAGCCGCCCGGTGGGCCTCATCCTGCTGGCGCTGTTCGTGGCTTACATGGTCTGCAACGTCATGGCCATGAAGAATGCCCCCGCCCCGGCAGAGGATGCGGAGGAAGAGACCCACGCGGAGATGTCCTTCGGGAAGATGATCGCCCTGCTGGTCCTCGGTGCAGCCCTCATCGCCGTGGGCGCTGATCTGCTGGTCGATAACGGCACCCTCATCGCGCAGGCGCTCGGTGTGCCCGAATCCGTTATCGCTCTGACCTTTGTGGCGCTGGGCACCTCGCTGCCGGAGCTGGTCACCGCCATCACCTCGCTGGCCAAGGGCCACGGTGCGTTGTCGCTGGGCAATGTCATCGGCGCAAACGTCTTCAACCTCGTGCTGGTCAGCGGCATGTCCGTCACGGTGGCGCCGTTCAGCATCCCGCAGAACGCCACCATCGCGGGCATCAACTCCTCGCTGGTGCTGGACCTGCCCATCATGTTTGCGGTCATGCTCATCCTGACCGTGCCTGCGCTGGTCAAGGGCAGGCTCTCCCGCTGGCAGGGCGTCCTGATGCTCTGCATCTATGCCGCCTTCTGCGCCGCACAGTTCGCGATGGGCTGACCGCTGCCCGATAACATGAAAGCCCCCGCCGACGAACGGCGGGGGCTTTCTGTGTCACAGGAAAAGTTACTGCTGTGCGAAGATCTTCACGTCGTCCTTGTCCATGAAGGCGGCACCGGCGAAACCGGCAGCTTCGAGCTGACCCAGCTGTTTGCCGAGCTTCTTGCCCTGGGGCAGGATGGTGACTTCGTAGTTGTCACGCAGAGCGGCAGCTTTGGCGAGGACGGCGGGGAAATCTGCCTCCTTGCCGTAGAGCAGGGCGATCTTCTGCTTGGCACCGGGGATCTGATACCCCTGTTCCAGCAGGATGCCGCAGACGCGCTCGAAGCCGATGGAGAAACCGACAGCGGGCACCTTGGTGCCCAGGAACTTGCCGATCATGTTGTCGTAACGGCCGCCGCCCGCCACGGCACCGCTGAACTGCGGGCAGGTGATCTCAAACACCATGCCGGTGTAGTAGCCCTGACCGCGGACGAGGCTGGGGCAGTAGGCCACGGCGAAGCGGCCGTCGGCGATGGCATTGGCCGTGGCGAGAACATACTTCAGATCGTCGGCGATGGCGGGGTCGGCGCAGCGGGAAGCGACGGCATCCAGCGTGACGTCACCGGCGGCGATGAAGTCGGCCAGTGCCTGGATGGCGTTCTCCGGCAGCTGCTTTTCGGTCAGCTCGGCCTTGACGCCCTCGGCACCGATCTTGTCCATCTTGTCGAAGGTGATGCAGACGGAATCCAGCGTATCGGCGGCAAAACCCATGCTCTCCAGCATCCCGCGCAGGATGCGGCGGTCGTTGATGTTGACCGTGAAGCCGGTGAAGCCGATGCGCAGCAGGGCGCGGGCCGTCACGTCGATAAGCTCGACCTCGGCGTTGGGGGATTCGTCGCCCAGAATGTCGATGTCGCACTGGACGAACTCGCGCAGACGGCCCTTCTGGGGGCGCTCCGCGCGGAAGACGCGGTCGGTCTGGATGACCTTGAAGGGGTGGGGGAGCTTGTCCTTGTTGGCCGCATAAAAGCGGCTCAGGGGCAGGGTCAGGTCGTAGCGCAGACCCATGTCGGACAGCTGCTTCGGGTCGCCGGAGTCCAGCGCGCTGGTCAGCTTATCGCCGCGCTTGAGCACCTTGAAGATCAGGTTCAGGTTGTCGCCGCCGTCGGATTTGTCCAGATTCTCCATATCCTCCAGCATGGGGGTGGAGATGCGCTCGAAGCCGGAGGCACGGTAGGTCTCCAGAATTTTGCCCTGAATGTAGTCGCGCAGGGCCTGCTCGGCGGGAAGAAGGTCCCGCATACCCTTTAATGCCTGTGTTTTCATGGATGATCCTCTCTCTATACCCTCTCAGTCACGCTTCGCGTGCCAGCTCCCCCAAAGGGGGAGCCATTGGCATGTCGGGCAGGTCTGCACGTTGTCGCCTTCGGCTCTTACGCGGCTGAGCCTTGTCCTCATGGGCAGCATCTGCCTGCCCTTTGCCGCAAGGCCCACGGCTTTTCGGAAGGATGGCCTGAGCAGCCAGCAGGGCCAGAACCGGCCCGCCAGAGGCTCTCCCTTTGGGAGAGCTGGCGCGAAGCGCCTGAGAGGGTTATTCTTTTCATAGTACCTACAATTATAAAAGAATCTGCTCGTTTGTCAATCAAAAAGGGCAGACTAAGGGCAGAGGTGATGCAAAAAATGCAGCAGTTTTCTGCAAAACATCCGTGGGCCATCCTGGCGGCGGGGGCCGCCATTCAGGTGTTGACGGGCCTGCCCGCCGCGTGGGGCGTATTCCAGCAGCCGGTGATGGACGAGTACGGTCTGAGCGAGCAGGGGGCCGGGTATGCGTTCGGCCTTCTGATCGCGGCGTTCGGCGTCGGGTGCGTGATCGGCGGCTTTTTGCAGGACCGGAAAGGCCCCCGGTGCGCTGCGCTCTGGGGCACGGCCCTGCTCTGCGGCGGTTTCTTTGCGGCGGCGCTGCTGCCGGGGGAGAAGGGCGGCTTTTTCTTTGGGGCGTTCAGCATCCCGGCGGGGCTGGGCACGGCGTTTCTGTATCCGTCTATCCAGTCCTGCGCCCAGAAATGGTACAAGGGCCGCAAGGGGCTGGCCACCGGCGTCATCGGGGGCGCGGTGGGCCTGTCCGGCGCATTCCTCACTGTCTTCGTCCGGACGGCGCTGAAGGGCTTTGGGCCGGTGCAGGGCATCCGGGGCGCGTTCTGGGCGCTGGGGGCATTGACCCTTCCGGTCTGTCTGGCGGGCAGTCTGCTGCTCATCGACCCGCCGCCCGAAAAGCAGCGGCCGGAAGAACAGGGCCGGGGCAGGAACGCCCCGCCGCTCGACCTGGCCCCCTTGCAGATGCTGGGCACGAAGCAATACTGGCTCTGCGCGGGGGCGGTCTGCTGTTCCACCCCGGCGGTGCTGCTGTTCAGCCCCATCATCCTGAAGCTGGGCATGGAGCGGGGGCTGGATGAGCGCGCGGCGCTGTGGAGCGTGGTGCTGGGCAGCGTGGGCAGTGCGGCCGGGCGGCTGTTGATGCCCCTGCTCAGCGATAAAATTGGCCGCCGCCCGACCGATCTGCTCCTGTTCGCGGCGTCGTTCGTGCTGTCCGGCGTGTTTCTGTTTGCGCAGGGGTGGGCCGTGGCGGCAGTGTATGCCAGCCTGACCTTCTGTTACTCGGCGCTGGCGGCGGTGCTGCCTGCCCTTTCCACCGACCTGTTCGGTCTGCCCCATGCGGGGGTGAACTACGGTTTTCTGGCTCTGGGGCAGAGCGTGGGCAGTCTGGCGTTCCCCTTTGCAGCCAACCTCTGGGGGCTGGAGACCGGGCGGCACTGGCTGGCCATCGGCGGGGCGGCGGCAGGCTTTGCAGCCATCTGGGCCTTGCAGCCGGTCCAACGGCAAAAACCACCAAAGAAAAACTGAACCTTTTGGCAGACCTGACAAAAAAATATCAAACGAAACGGGAAAAGCATAAAATGTGGCGGTTAGCTGAGAATAACCGTCAAAAACTTTGTAGAAAAATTGTCGGAAACGTCTTGAAAATTGCGAAAATGTCCTCTATAATGAAACTATGCGTGGTAGTACTGGGCGTACCGATGAGAGCGGCGGGCCCGGTCGAATGCAAACGGCAGGGGAGCCCCCCTGCTGCGTGGCATCAATTTGTCAAAAGGAGAGTATGATTATGACCTATTCGCAGCAAGTACAGAATATGTGCCCGATCACCAAAGGTCCTAAGCATGGTCCGGCTCCCATCCCCGAAGAGGGCGCATGGGTCAAGGCCTATGAGATCAAGGACATCAGCGGCTACACCCACGGTGTGGGCTGGTGCGCACCTCAGCAGGGTACCTGCAAGCTGTCCCTGAACATCAAGAACGGTGTCATCGAGGAGGCTCTGGTGGAGACCATCGGCTGCTCCGGTATGACCCACTCTGCTGCTATGGCAGGCGAGATCCTGCCCGGCAAGACCATTCTGGAAGCTCTGAACACCGACCTGGTGTGCGATGCCATCAACGTTGCTATGCGCGAGCTGTTCCTGCAGATCGTCTACGGCCGCAGCCAGACCGCTTTCTCTGAGGACGGTCTGCCCATCGGCGCAGGTCTGGATGACCTGGGCAAGGGCCTGCGCTCCATGACCGGCACCATCTTCTCCACCAAGGAGAAGGGCGTCCGTTATCTGGAGCTGACCGAGGGCTATATCAACAAGCTGGCTGTGGATGCCAACGATGAGGTCATCGGCTATCAGTTCGTCAAGCTGGGCAAGATGATGGAGGATATCCGTCACGGCAAGACCCCCAACGAGGCTTATGAGAAGAACGTGGGTACTTACGGCCGCTTCAGCAAGGAGCAGGGTGCTGTGAAGTACATCGACCCGCGTGAGGAATAAGAGAGGAGGAACAACTCATGGCAACTTTTGAATCTATGGATCGCCGCATGCCGAAAATCGAGGCATGCCTGAAGGCTAACGGCCTGGAGTCTCTGGACGCTTGCAACGAGATGCTCCTCGCTAAGGGCATCGACTGCGACAAGATCGTGCGCGGCGTTCAGCCCATCTGCTTTGATAACGCTGTCTGGGCATACACCCTGGGCACCGCTATCGCCGTCAAGCGCGGCCTGACCGATGCTGCCGAGTGTGCTGCTGCCATCGGCGAAGGTCTGGAAGCCTTCACCATCCCCGGCTCTGTCGCTGAGCAGCGTCAGGTCGGTCTGGGCCACGGCAATCTGGGCGCTCGTCTGCTGAGCGAGGACACCACCTGCTTCGCTTTCCTGGCAGGCCACGAGTCCTTTGCAGCTGCTGAGGGTGCTATCGGCATCGCCCGCACCGCAAACAAGGTCCGCAAGACCCCCCTGCGCGTCATCTTGAATGGTCTGGGCAAGGACGCTGCTTACATCATCTCCAGAATCAACGGCTTTACCTATGTTGAGACAAAATATGACTACTTCACCGGCGAACTGAGCGTTGTTCGTGAAGTTGCATTCTCTGACGGCGACAAAGCAAAAGTAAGATGCTACGGCTGTGACGACGTTCAGGAAGGCGTAGCAGTTATGCAGAAAGAAAAGGTTGACGTTTCCATCACTGGTAACTCCACCAACCCAACCCGTTTCCAGCATCCTGTTGCAGGTACCTACAAAAAATGGTGCGTTGAAAACGGCGTGAATTATTTCTCCGTTGCTTCGGTTAGAGGATTTTCTAATCCTTTTACATAATCTGTTTTATCGAAGAGAAAAAAAATTCTCTTCTAAAGTTATGGGAAATATTGGAACTGTTCTTAGACTTTTAGAAAATTATACAAATGCAAATTCCAGAACTGCAGAACAACTGGATATAAGAGAGCGCATCAAAATAAGAAAACAATGTGCCAGCCTTGCTTTCCTGGTATATCTTTATGAAAACAAATTTTGTAAAGGAAAGCATAGCATAGAAGTAATTGATTGGAGAAATATATGCATTGGTGAAAATGCAGAACGAGAATTTGTGGAAGTAAAAAATAGCTGGCTGCTTCCAGAAGAGTAAAAATGTCGCTTGATAAGCGACTTCAAAAGCGAAAAAATATGTTATTCTTTGAATAAAATAAGAGCTTAACATAAATTGAATTGTGGCAAAGATATAAAATGGGCGGTGTCAGTATGGCAGATCAGAAATTAATTAACGAAGTAGGAAAATACATAGACA
>OKSA01001026.1_pt1 | contig 26237 bp, 21 predicted proteins | sample 1601181 | NCBI WGS metagenome assembly OKSA01 (sample SAMEA3541538, study PRJEB24748) | human gut metagenome | biome: human gut; feature: human-associated habitat; material: faeces | place: China | collected 2012
GCAACGGCGTGGCCTGCAAAAACCAGATCCCCGGCCCCGGTGCCAAGGGCGTGGGTGACACGGCCATCCGCAATTATAATAAGTGGACCGACATCCGGGTCAACATGGACACCCTGTGCGAGAACGGCACCCCCGACACCCATGTGGAGCTGTTCGGCAAGAGCTTCCGCCTGCCCTTCTTCGCAGGCCCGGTCGGCGCGGTGAACCTCCACTACTCGGACGCCTACACCGACATGACCTATAACGATGTGCTGGTCCGCGCCTGCGCGGAGAACGGCATCGCCGCCTTTACCGGCGACGGCACCAACCCCGACGTCATGACCATGGCCACCCAGGCCATCGGTGCGGCAGGTGGCTGCGGTGTACCCACCATCAAGCCCTGGAACATCGACACGGTCAAGGCCAAGATGGACCAGGCCAAGGCCAGCGGCTGCTTTGCCGTTGCCATGGATGTGGATGCTGCCGGTCTGCCCTTCCTGAAGAACATGACCCCTCCGGCGGGCAGCAAGAGCGTGGCCGAGCTGAAGGAGATCGTTGCACTGGCGGGTCGTCCCTTCATCGTCAAGGGTGTCATGACCGTCAAGGGTGCGCTCAAGGCGAAGGAAGCCGGAGCGGCGGCCATCGTCGTTTCCAACCACGGCGGCCGTGTGCTGGACCAGTGCCCGGCAACGGCAGAAGTCCTGCCGGAGATCGCAGACGCCCTCAAGGGCAGCGGCGTGAAAGTTTTGGTCGATGGCGGCATCCGCTCCGGCGTGGATGTCTTCAAGGCACTGGCTCTGGGCGCGGACGGTGTGCTCATCTGCCGTCCCTTCGTCACGGCGGTCTACGGCGGCGGCGAAGAGGGCGTCAAGTGCTACATCGACAAGATCGCCGGGGAGCTGGCTGATACGATGCAGATGTGCGGGGCACACTCCATCAGCGAGATCACCCGCGAGATGGTGCGCATCTAAAGGTGATATGTACTCTTTTGCGCGCCAAAAGAGTACCAGAAAAGCGCCCGCTACTTCCGAAGCGCGGGAGGCACGGCCAAGGGGCTGCTCGCCCCTTGGAACCCCAAAGAAGTAGACAAACCCCTGAAAATCGGGAGATTCCCGCCTGCGGCGTGAAGATCTCATTCCGATTTTCAGGGGTTTGTTGATTTGCGGCGCTGCCGCAGATTCGCGTATTATTTCAGCGTCCCATCCAGCACCTGCTGATAATACCACGGTTTCGGGGCGCGGAAGACTTTACCGGAAAGGTCGGCGAAGTCGGGCTGGGTGAAGCGGGGGAGGGCAAGCTCCCAGGCGCAGAGGGCCTGATACTTCAGCTTCAGTTCGCGGTTGGCGGAATTGTTGCCGTACTTGCTGTCGCCGAGGATGGGGCAGCCGATGCTGGCCATGTGGGCGCGGATCTGGTGGGTGCGGCCGGTGATGAGCCGGACTTTGAGCAGGGCCAGACGGCCGGAGACGGCGATGGTCTCATACTGGGTCTCCACGTCCTTGGCACCGGGCTGCTTGTCCTCCACGATCTTGACGATGCCGCGGTCGGCGTCTTTGAGCAGATAGCCGCCGAGGGTGCCGTCCGGCGGCACGGGGCGGCCGAAGGTGACGCAGAGATAGGTCTTTTTGACTTCGCGGTTCTTGATGACCTCCAGAAACAGCTGCTCCGCCTCCGGCGTCTTTGCGAGGATGACCAGACCGCTGGTGCCGGTATCCAGCCGGTGGCAGAGGGCGGGGGTGTAGAGGTCGTTCTCCTTATATTCGCCCTGCTGGTTGAGGTAGAGCAGCGCGCGGTTGAGCAGGGTGTCGTCCTCCGGGCCGTCCACGGCCAGACCGGCGGGCTTGTTCACCACCAGGATCTGCGGGCAGTCGTAGATGACCTGCGCCGGGCCGCGGGCGTTCTTCCAGGCCGGGCCTTCCACCCGCTTGTCAGCGTCCAGCACCTCGTCCAGAATGAACAGCTTGATCTCGTCGCCTGCCATCACACGGGTGGAAAGCGGCTGCTTTTTGCCGTTCAGCTTGATCTTGTTCTCGCGCAGGGCTTTGTTCAGGCGGCCCGGATTCAGCGCCGGGAACTGCTGCATCAGATAATTGTCGAGCCGGGTGGGGGCAAGACATTTTACTTTTACGATCTTCACGGAAATTTTCCTCTCTATCTTGAAATAGAATGCGTCTTTGAATCGTTTTTATTGTAGCGGAACCGGGCCGTTCCGTCAAGCGAGCGGAACGGAAAAATTCTGGGTTGCTTTTTTTGTGAAAAGCGTGTATCATCGGATGCACAGAAAGAAGGGGTTCGTATGAGATTCTATTATAAAGTATGGATGCTTGCTGCGGCTCTGGCCGTCGGCGTGGGGCTGGCAGGCTGCGGGGCGTCCGCTTCTACGGCCAGCAGCCCGGCGGCTTCGAACAGTGCTGTGCCCGCTTCGTCCCGTGTGCAGGAAGAAGGCGTTGTGGAACCTGTCGGCCGTTTTACCATAGAAGACATAACGAAAACACCGGACACGATCACATTCGTTTCGGCGGATATTGCTTCTGAGGTCAAGGACGGAACCGTCACAGCCCGAATCTACAGCTATGATGCCTACGAGAAAGCCGACATTGATGCGCTGAAAGCAGGCGATAAAATTCGGCTCCACGTAGAATATATGACGGGAAATCAGTATGCCGAAGTGGAAGTGACCAGCATCGAGAAGAACGATCCGTATCATACGGTAACGATCAACGGTGGAATCGAACAGGAGGGAGGTCTGGACCTGATTTTAATGGATGGTTCGGAGTATTACCGTACCATAACATTTGATGACTATCCGGTTTACTATGAAGTCGGTGAAACAGAACTGAGTCTGGCAGACGATGTGGTGCTGAAAGACAGCTCCGCAGACCCGCAGGCCGATGCGGTGGAGACGACTGGTGCGCAGGCTGTGGCGGCTGCAATCAATGCAGACCCGGACAACTGGACGGTGTACAATACGACCCTTGTAGTACAGGAGGGCAAAATCGTGGAAGTGCACCGCATCTGGGTGCCGTAAGGGGACGCGCAGCCTGCCCAACCTGCCAATGGCGCGAAAGCGCCTGAGAGGGGCTTGACAAATGCCGCAACCATGCTATAATCTGAATTGAGCGCAAAGGGGAGATTTGCCCGTTTGTGTGGAAAAACAGATTATGACAGATGGCAACGATGGGGTCAGAAAAACAGACGATGCCGCCCAGAGAGAACGCCCGCTTCGGGCTGCAAGGCGTTCCGGCAGAGGTTTTTTCAAGCCGCCCCGGAGCTTCCGGCGAAAAAAGCCGGACGCAGCGCAGCGTTACCGCGCACAAAGCGGCAGGGGACAGAGTCTCCTGCAATTTGGGTGGTACCACGGAGCTTTCACACAGCCTTCGTCCCTTTGTTGGGGCGGAGGCTGTTTTTGTTTTCGCCTGTCATAAAAATACTGCGTCCGGAGGAGGACGCCGGAAAAACCACGAGGAGAGATACAGTTATGCAATGGACCGGTTTGAACGAACTGCGCGAAAAGTACCTGAGCTTCTTTGAAAGCAAGGGCCACCTGCGCCTCGACAGCTTCCCGCTTGTCCCGAAAGATGACCCCAGCCTGCTGCTCATCAACAGCGGCATGGCCCCGATGAAAAAGTGGTTCCTCGCACAGGAGGAGCCGCCCCGCCACCGCGTGACCACCTGCCAGAAGTGCATCCGCACCCCGGATATCGAGCGCGTCGGCATCACCGCCCGCCACGGCACCTTCTTCGAGATGCTGGGCAACTTCTCTTTCCAGGATTACTTCAAGGAAGAGGTCATCCCCTGGGCATGGGAGTTCCTGACCAGCGACGAGTGGATGGCCATCCCCAAGGATAAGCTCCACATCTCTGTCTACGAAGAGGACGATGAGGCTTACGACATCTGGACCAAGAAGGTGGGCATCGCCCCCGACCACATGGTCCGTCTGGGCAAGGAAGACAACTTCTGGGAGCATGGCTCCGGCCCGTGCGGCCCCTGCTCCGAGATCTACTTTGACCGCGGCCCCGAGTACGGCTGCGGCAAGCCGACCTGCGGCGTGGGCTGCGACTGCGACCGCTATATGGAGATCTGGAACCTGGTGTTCAGCCAGTTCGATGCCGACGGCAAGGGCCACTATGAGCGCCTGGCACGGCCCAACATTGATACCGGCATGGGCCTGGAGCGTCTGGCCTGCGTGATGCAGGGCGTCGGCAACCTGTTTGAGGTCGATACCGTCCAGAGCGTGCTGCACCATGTGGAGCACATCGCAGGCAAGACCTACGGTGCCGATGCAAAGGATGACATCTCCATCCGCGTCATCACCGACCACATCCGCAGCTGCACCTTCATGGTGTCCGACGGCATCCTGCCCTCCAACGAGGGCCGCGGCTACGTGCTGCGCCGTCTGCTCCGCCGTGCTGCCCGCCATGGCCGGATGCTGGGCATCCGCCGCCCCTTCCTGGTGGAGCTGGCCGAGACCGTCATCCAGTCCAGCGAGTCTGCTTACCCCGAACTGCGTGAGCACGACGCCTATATCAAGAAGGTCATCGGCACCGAGGAGGCAAACTTTGCCCGCACCATCGACGCCGGTATGACCATCCTGAACAACATGATCGACGGCCTGGAAAAGGCCCACGAGCATCTGCTGAAGGGTCTGGATGTCTTCAAGCTGAACGATACTTTCGGCTTCCCCCTCGACCTGACCAAGGAAATCGCAGCGGAGCAGGGCATCGACATCGACGAGGAAGGCTTCCATACGGAGATGAAGAAGCAGAAGGAGCGCGCCCGCGCCGAGCGTCTGAAGAAGAACATCTCCGGTTGGAGCGAGGACCTGTTCGGCAGCCTGAACACGGAGCCGACCGTCTTCACCGGCTACGAGACCCTGAACGATACCGGCGTCGTGGTCGCCCTGAGCGATGAGGAGACCCTGACCGATGCCATCGCCACCGATGAGCAGGCCAAGGAAGACGTTCTGGTCGTGCTGGACAAGACCCCGTTCTACGCCGAGATGGGCGGCCAGGTGGCCGACCAGGGTGTGCTGACCAGTGCAGACTGCTCCCTGCGTGTGCTGGACGTCAAGAAGACCCCCAAGGGCTACTACGTCCACACCTGTGTGCTGGAGAGCGGCATTGTCAAGGTCGGCGACCATCTGACCGCCAAGGTCGACAAGGAATACCGTATGGCCGTCTGCCGCAACCACACGGCTACCCACCTGCTGCAGGCTGCTCTGCGCGAAGTGCTGGGCGACCATGTGCACCAGGCTGGTTCTTATCAGGACGGCGAGATCACCCACTTCGACTTCACCCACTTCAGCGCAGTCACCGCAGAGGAGCTGGCCCGCGTGGAGAAGATCGTCAATGACCGCATCTTTGACGCCATGGATGTCACCGTGAAGGAGATGCCCATCGACGAGGCAAAGAAGCTGGGCGCAATGGCCCTGTTCGGCGAGAAGTACGGCAAGGTCGTGCGCGTCGTCGATATCGAGGGCTGGTCCACCGAGTTCTGCGGCGGCACCCATGTCCGGAACACCGCCCAGATCGGCTGCTTCAAGATCGTCAGCGAGTCCTCTGTGGCTGCCGGTATCCGCCGCATCGAGGCCGTGACCGGCAAGAACCTGCTGCTGCGCGCCAACAAGCAGGAAACGATGCTGCACACCGTGGCGGCTGCCCTCAAGGCCAACAATGTGGCCGGTCTGCCCGCCCGCGCCGAGGCTGTCATGGCCGAGAACAAGGCCATGAGCAAGGAGCTGGACGACATGAAGGCGAAGATCGCTGCCTCCAAGGTCACCAGCCTGTTCGACGACGCAGAGGAAGTGGGCGGCGTGAAGATCGCATCCGCTTACTTCACCGGTACCTCCGGCGACACCCTGCGCGGCATGTGCGATACCGTCCGCGACAAGGCCGTCAACCCTGTGGTGGCCGTTCTGGTCGGCAAGGCCGAGGATAAGATCACCATGGCCGTCACCGTCAACAAGATGGCACAGGAAAAGGGCCTGAAGGCGGGCGTTCTGGTCAAGGAGATCAGCGCCATCGCCGGAGGCAAGGGCGGCGGCAAGCCCGACTTTGCAATGGCCGGTCTGAAGGACGAGACCAGGATCGACGAAGCTCTGGCAGCCGTCAAGGGCATCGTCGAGAAGCAGCTGGGCTGAACATGAAAAAAGAACCTCTCCGTCAGCGCCCCTGAAAAGGGGAGCTGCGCAGAGGAATAAAAAAGATCCGAAAGGAGCAATTCCCATGGAAGATTGTCTGTTTTGCATGATCGCTGAGGGAAAGATCCCCTCGAAAAAGCTGTACGAGGACGATCAGGTCGTTGCTTTTTACGACATCAACCCGCAGGCGAAGGTGCATTTCCTGGTCGTGCCCAAAAAGCACATCGTTTCCGCCGCTGCGCTGACCGAAGAAGATGGTGCCCTGCTGGGCCACATCTTTGCCGTCATCGCAAAGCTCGCCAGGGAGCAGGGCCTCGACAACGGCTACCGCGTCATCTCCAATGTCGGCGAGGACGCCGGCCAGACCGTGAAGCACCTGCACTTCCATGTGCTGGGCGGCGAAAAACTGCCCGTCTGAGCCAAAACCAAACGGAACTACAAAGAGAAGGGGAATTGTTATGGCTGAAACCTATACGCTGAACGTCGCGGGCCTGACCCGTGAACTGACCATCTGCAAAGTCAATGACCACATGGACATCGCTGCTTTCATCATGCTGGGCGACACCGAGCTGACCGTGGCCGCTGCCGCCGAACTGCTGAAGAAGTGCCCGGAGTTTGACATTCTGCTCACCGCCGAGGCCAAGGGCATCCCGCTGGCCCACGAGATGAGCCGCCAGAGCGGCAAGCCCTACGTCTGCGCACGCAAAGGCATCAAGCTCTATATGAAGGAGCCGGTCGTCGTCGAGGACCAGTCCATCACCACTGCGGGCAAGCAGAAGCTCGTCATCGACCGCAAGGAGCTGGACAAGATGAACGGCAAGCGGGTGCTGGTCGTGGACGATGTCATCTCCACCGGCGGTTCGCTGAAGGCGCTGGATGCGCTGGCCGAGCAGACCAAATGCACCATCGTGGGTCAGGCTGCTGTTCTGGCCGAGGGTGATGCAGCGGAGCGCAAGGATATCATCTTCCTGGAGCCGCTGCCCCTCTTCCTGCACTAAATCATGAGACGCCCGCTCTGCCTCTTTTGCGCCGGTGCGCTGGGGGTGGAGTTGGTGTGCGCCTTTTTGCCGCAAGCATGGCTTTTGCCGCTGCTTGCGGCAATTTTTGTTTGCGGGCTCCTTGCCGCTGTGCGGGGCCGAAAGCCCCTGAAACTGGGCGGCATTCTGCTGCTGGCAGGGGCCGTGCTGGGCCTGGGGGCGGTGCTGCGCACCCACGCCCGGCTGAACGCTCTGCAGGCCGCCTATGACGGCACCTCTGTTACGCTGACCGCCGAGGTGGAGCAGGTCCGCAGCTCCTTTTATCCGGGCGTCGTGGATGCTGTTCTCCGTGTGGAAACGGTGGACGGCGAAGCGGCGAACTTCCGTGTGGAATGCGCCGCCCTGCCGAGATGCAGCGCCGGGGAGCGGGTGCGCGGGACCTTTGCACTGGAAGCACTGCCGGAAGGAGAACAGCGTTCCGCCTATGCCGACGGCATTGCATTGAATGCAGAACTTGCCGGGGGCGCGAAGCTGGAACGTCTGGGAGAAAGCCGCTCGTTCCGTGCCCGGACGGCCCGCCTGCAAAGCCGGTTGAGCGCTGCGCTGCGGCGCGGCATGGCGGAGGGCCCGGCGGGCGTTCTGGCCGCAATGGTCACGGGTGACCGCACCCATCTCTCCACCCGCCTCCGGAATGCGTACCGCGGGGCCGGGCTTTCCCATGTGCTGGTCGTCAGCGGAATGCACGTCTCCATCCTCTGCGGAAGTGTGCTGGCCCGGTTCCGACTGAAACACAGAAAACTGCGCAGCTATGCCAGCTGTCGCCGGAATGCTCTGCTTCGAGCCGGGATGGCGGTGCTGCTGGTGGGAGTGACCGGCTTCACGCCGTCCGTCCTCCGGGCCGGGGCGGCCGTGTGGATCAGCGCGCTGGGCGTCTGGGTCTACGGCCCGGCGGATGCGCTGACTTCCCTCGGCGTGGCGGGTGTGCTGATGACCGCAGGCAACAGCTACGCGGTCTGCGACATCGGGTTTGAGCTTTCCTATGCGGCGGTGCTGGGGACGCTGGCGGGTGCCGCACTGGCCCGCCGCAGTGCAGAACGGCGGGCAGAAAAACGCCGCCGCAACAAAAAAACCGCCGGCAAACGCGGCGGAGTCCTTGCAAACTGTCTGCGGCAGCAGGGGGCAGCGGTGTGGGAGACGCTCTGCATCTCCGGCTGTGCCTGCATGGCGACCTTTCCGGTGCTGGTGCTGCGGGGCCTGAGCACCAGCCTGTATGCGCTGGTCTCCAGCGTGGCCGTGCTCTGGCTGGTCGAACCGATCCTCTTGCTGGGGCTGGCGGCAGCACTCACCGGGCTGGCCCCGGCGCTGGAGCCGCTGCACCGGGCCACGGCGTTCGGGGCGGAAGCGCTGGTGGACCTGCTCGACCGCTGGGCCCTGTGGGTGTCCGGCTGGCCGGGTGCGCAGATCTATTTTGATACGGCCTACGCAGCGCTCGTCTGCCTGCTGCTGGCTGCGCTGCTGGGGCTGGCCTGGCACTGGAACATCCGGCTGCGGGCGGCAGTGCCCGCTGTGCTGCTCACAGCGGCGCTTGCCATCGGGGCCGGAAACGCCTTCAGCCGGGACGTGGTCCGCGTGGAACTGGTGGGCAGTAAAACGGCCCCGGCGGTCATCCTCTCGCAGAACGACCGGGCCGTCGTGCTCTACCGGGGCGGGCAGACCACCCGGAAGGCCGTGGAGACGGCGCTGGAACGCCGGAGCATCCGGACTGTGGAAGCGCTCATCGACCTGCGGATGGACCCGCAGGAGCCTTGCACCCTCCGTGCAGAGCAGACCGTCCGGGCAGCCCGGCTGGCCGCGAATACGACCCAAACGCTCCGGACCGACACGGCGTCGCTGGAAGTCCTGCGCACACAGACCGGCTGTGCAGTGCGGTTCACCATCGAGGGGCAGTCGTTTGTGACCCTAAGCGGCACGGTGCGGTTTGCCCAGCCGCTGAAGGTGGACTGGCTGCTGGCGTCGATGGCCAGACCGGACGGTGTGCGCTATCAGGGCCTTCTCACCCGCAGCACAGACTACCGCTGGATGGACGAGGACGGCGGCGGGCAGGAGAAAACACTGCTGTCCTTCCGGCCTGCATCGGCCTGGAAGAGCAGCCGCTCGCCCAGCGCAGGCAGGGCGAAACAGGCGGCGGGGTCCAGCTGACGCAGGGCCGCAGCGAACCGCAGCGGGTCCACGGTGTTGCCCTGCACCATGTCGTAATGGGTGGGGATGGTGCAGACCGCGCCCAGCCGGACGGCCAGCTGAGCGGCCTCCTCGGCTTCCAGATTGCCGATGCAGTTGCGCTGGGTGCGGAAGAAGTCCTGCCCGTTGATGGGAGCCAGCAGCAGGTCGGGGCGAGGGAGCGCCTGCAGCGTTTCGTACAGATGGGGCGTCAGGTAGGTGTCGCCCAGGTGCACGACCGTAAAGCCGCCGAAGGTAAGCTGATACCCCAGCGCCATGCCGGGGTCGCCCGCATCCAGAATGTGCTCCGGGTGGGCGGCGGAAAAGGCCCGGACGGTGATCCCACCCAGCGGCAGGATGCAACCTTCCTGCACCGTTGTGATGCGGTCTGCCGGGATGCCGTATTCGGCGGCGAGGGCAGAGCACCCGGCGGGCAGAACGAACCGGGCGGCGGGATGCCGGGCCAGCCCGCGCAGGGTATCTTTTGCCATGTGGTCGGCGTGGCCGTGGGTGCAGAGCACGAGGTCTGCCCGCAGTGCCTCCGGTGCAAAGGGGGCCGGGTAGCAGCGGCGGGAGCCGCTGGGGCCGGTCAGGTCGCTGAGCACCGGGTCGATGCAGACGACGGTGTTCTCGTACTTGAAAATGAACCCGCACTGGCCGATAGACCAGACGGCCAGCTGGCTGGCGGGGAGCCGGGTGGTGGAAATTTCGTTGAGCAGGGCCTGCCCGCTGCGGTGCCAATGTTCCATGGTACTTCTCCTTTTTTGAAATCGACAGCTTGAGATTTCATTATAGAGGAGCGGACGGCACTTTGCAAGGAAAACAGAGCAGGCCCGCCCCAAAAAGAACATCCGGCGGGGTCAGCATCTTGCAAAGAGGCGCAGCTTCGTGCTAGAATGAAAACGCAATACAAAACGAGGGGGAACGAAGAATGAAGATGCAAACTGTGGCGGTGCTGGGAGCCGGTGCCGTGGGTTCGTATGTGATCTGGGGTCTGGCGGGCAAGCCGGGCATCCGGCTGGGGGTGCTTGCCGAGGGCGAACGCGCCGCGCGGCTGAGGGCAAACGGCATTGGCATCAACGGCAGGACCTACCGCCCGGAGGTCTGGGCACCGGAGGAGGCCCACGGGGTGGACTTTCTCGTGGTCTGCCTGAAATACGGTGCGCTGCCCGGTGCAATGGACAGCATCCGGAAGGCCGTGGGAGCGCACACGGTGGTCATGAGCCTGATGAACGGCGTGGACAGCGAGGAGCGCATCGCTGCTGAGGTGGGGGATGCACATGTCATCCGCTCGCTCATCAAGGTGGCGTCTCATAAGGAGGCCGACGGCTTCCACTTTGACCCGGACGCCACGCTGGGCATCATCTTCGGCGAACAGGAGGCACCGTTCCAGGGCGAGCGGGTGCAGGCCATCGTGGAACTGTTCGAGGGGAGCGGCATCCATTACCGGGTCACGGAGCACATCCGGGAAGAGATGTGGGCCAAGTTCCGCCTGAACGTCTGCAACAACCTGCCCCAGGCCATCCTGGGCGCGGGCGTGGGCTGCTACCGGGACAGCGTACACATGCAGGCCATCAGCGACGGTCTGCGCCGGGAGCTGGAGGCCGTTGCAGCGGCCAAAGGCATCGACCTGCGCATCGCCGATGCCGCTGCCGGGCGGGGCAGTGCCGTGCCGCCCACGGCCCGATACTCCACATTGCAGGATCTGGACGCCGGACGCCACACCGAGATCGACATGTTCTCCGGTGCCCTGATGCGGATGGGTGCAGAGCTGGGCATCCCGACGCCTTACAACGAATACACCTACCACATGATCAAGGCACTGGAAGAAAAGAACGACGGCCGGTTCGACTATACCGGCAGCGAAGCGGTCACCTGGGCAAAATAACGCAGACCGAAGCCCCCATCCCTGTGGTGCAGAGATGGGGGCTTCGTGCCGTTTAATCGAGGAAGAGCTTGTGCATGTGGTTCATGGGGCCGGAACCGCGGCCGAGGTCCAGCATGGCGGACAGACAGCCGGAAATGTATTCCTTGGCTCGCTCGACCGAGGCGTCCAGGTCATAGCCTTTGGCCAGATTGGAGGCGATGGCGCTGGACAGGGTGCAGCCGGTGCCGTGGGTGTTGGGGTTGTGGATGCGCTCCCCACGGAACCACTTCCCGCTGCCGTTCCGCCAGAGCAGGTCGTCGGCATCGTTGACCTTGTGCCCGCCCTTGCAGAGGACGGAACAGCCGTACTGCTCGCTGATCTTCCGGGCGGCGGCTTCCATCCCGGCGGCGTCGGTGATGACTAGGCCGGAAAGGATCTCGGCCTCCGGGATGTTGGGCGTGACGACCTCTGCCAGCGGGAGCAGCTGCTCCGTGAGGGCCTGCATGGCGTCGTCCCGCAGCAGCCGGGAGCCGGAGGTGGCCACCATCACAGGGTCCACCACGATGTGCTTTGCCTCATAGAAGTGCAGCCGCTCGGCGATGGTGCGGATGAGCGGTGCCGAGGAGACCATGCCGATCTTCACGGCGTCGGGGTAGATGTCGGTGAACACGGCGTCCAGCTGAGCGGCCAGAAACTCCGGCGTCGTCTCAAAGATGCCGGTCACACCGGTGGTGTTCTGTGCGGTCAGGGCCGTGATGGCACTCATGGCAAAGACGCCGTTGGCCGCCATGGTCTTGATGTCGGCCTGGATGCCGGCACCGCCACTGGAATCACTGCCCGCAATGGTCAATGCGGTTTTCATGAAATAAGACCTCTTTTCTGTAACATCGGGTGTCTGCGTTCAGTATACCATGCCGCGCGGAGAAAGAGAAGAGCTGCGCCGCTTTCTGCACAGAAATCGATTCTCTGCGGGCGGGGCGATTCTTGACAGGCGGGCGGCAGGGCGATATAGTAAGGAGGCATGGAACAAACAAACGATTTGTTTTTGGGAGGGAACCGGAATGAAAAAAGTTTCGACCCTGTTCTGGACATTCCTGAAGATCGGCGCGTTTACCTTTGGCGGCGGCTATGCCATGGTCGCCCTGCTGGAGCACGAATTTGTCGAGGAAAAACAGTGGGTGTCCAGAGAGGAATTTCTGAATATGGTCGCCATCGCCGAGTCTACGCCCGGCCCCGTGGCGGTGAACAGCGCCACCTACATCGGCTATAAGATCGACGGCACCGCCGGAGCGGCAGCTTCCACGGTGGCCGTCTGCATCCCGTCCTTTGTGGTCATCTACTGCATCTCGCTGTTTTTTGACCGCTTTCTGAGCCTGACGGTGGTGGCCCATGCGTTCCGGGGCATCCAGGTCTGCGTCATCTACCTCATCCTCTCGGCGGGGCTGAAGATGCTGCACCAGCTGGAGCAGAATGCGTTCAACGTCTGCATCCTGGCGGCGGTCATCGCGGCCATGGTGGGCTGTTCGGTGGCGGCGGTGTCGTTTTCGTCCATTTACTACATCCTGCTCAGCGGGGCGGCGGGGGTGCTGCTCTATCTTGTGAAGAAAGCGGGTGCGGGAAGATGATCTATGTGCAGCTGTTCCTGAACTTTCTCATGATCGGGGCGCTCTCCTTTGGCGGCGGCTACGGGATGATCTCGCTGGTGCGGGAGACTGTGCTTTCGCATGGCTGGCTGACCGAGAGCGAGTTTTTGAGCTTCATCGCAGTGTCGGAGTCCACCCCCGGCCCGCTGGCTGTCAACATGGCGACCTTCATCGGCTCCTCGCAAGGAGGGCTGCTGGGTGCGTTTTTCGCCACGCTGGGCGTGGTGCTGCCTTCGTTCGTCATCATTCTGCTCATCGCAGCGGTGCTGCAAAACCTGATGAAATATGCGGGGGTGGAAGCGTTCCTCTCCGGGGTGCGGCCCTGCGTCGTGGCGATGATCCTGGCCACGGCCCTGACCATGGCGCTCTCCACGCTGGCGGGCTTCACGACCGTGGGCGGCGGGGTCTCCGTTTCGGCCCGGTCGGCGGTGGTGTTTGCCCTTTTGTGGGCGGTGCACTTCGCCTACAAAAAGGTAATAAAAAAAGCCCCCTCGCCGATCGGAATGATCGTTCTGGCGGCAGGGCTGGGCATCCTGTTCTGGGGCGTCTGACCCATTCGGGAGAAGTGTCAGTAAAAAAAACAGAATGCCGCCCCACAGGTGAGAGCCTGCAGGGCGGCATTCCGCTATTTGCAACGGGATCAGCACTTAGGCGGCAGTGGAAGAAGCAGCCACAGAGGAAGCAGCCTCGCTGGAAGCTGCCTCAGAAGAAGCTGCCTCAGAAGATGCAGCTTCAGAGGATGCGGCTTCGCTGGAAGCTGCCTCAGAGGAAGCAGAGACCGAAGCAACGGAAGAAGCCGCAGACTCTGCGGTAGAAGAAGCGGCAGTGGAAGAAGAGCCGCCGCAGGCAGTCATACCAACAGCCAGAACCAGAGCAGCAACGACAACAGCAACATTCTTGAGTTTCATATTCCAAAATCTCCTTACGATCCAAAAATTCACAGCCGACCCCTCACAGGCGGGATCGTTCTGCAAAATGATATTCTAGTCTGTTTGTCAAAAAAATCAAGGGCTTTTCGGCAAAGATTGCATTTGCAAAGGAAAATCCACACATTTGTTAGAAATATTGCCCAAAAGTAAAGGCTTTTTTAGCAGACTGTCATTTTCACAAAATCTGCAAAACCAGGCAAAAGAAGGACGCACAAAAGCCGCTGCGCCAACGGTGCAGAAAAAAACTTGAATGTCCGACTTATGGGATGACATAAGTGTATCATAAGAAGCAGAACAGGGAAGACCTGTTCACCACATTCCTCTTTCCTGCATAGAACGGCGGGAAGGGGGAATGCGTTTTGAACGGGATCTTTTTTCTGTTGGCGGCGGTCCTGCTGCTGCCAGCCTGCTGTACGACGGTGGGGGCAGCCGGGGTCTTTCTGATGCGGCCGACGCAGGAGCCGAAGACGCGGCGGATGCTCTGCGGCATGGCGGCGGGCATCATGCTGGCGGCCAGTGTGTGGAGCCTGCTGCTGCCGGCCATCCAGCGGGCAGAGGAGGGGCCGCTGCCTGCGTGGCTCCCGCCCACGGCGGGGCTGGTCATCGGAGCAGTGGGCCTGCTGCGGCTGGAACAGGCGGCGGGGACGCTGCTGACAGGTGCCGGGGCCGGGCACTGCGGCCGAATGGTGCTGGCCGTGACCCTGCACAACCTGCCGGAAGGCATGGTGGTGGGTCTGGCGGCTGCGCTGGCGCTGTCCAGGAAGGCGGACGCCATGAGCGGTGCGCTGGCTCTGGCGCTGGGCATCGGGCTGCAGAACATTCCGGAGGGCGCGGCGGTCAGCCTGCCGCTGCTGCAAAACGGGGAGAGCCGGAAGCGGGCGTTCGGGGCCGGGCTGGCCTCCGGGCTGGTGGAGCCGTTGGGGGCGCTGCTGGCGCTGGCTCTGGCGGGCTGGGTGCAGGCTGCTCTGCCCTGGCTGATGAGCGCTGCCGCCGGGTGCATGGTCTGCGTGACGGCGCAGGAGATGATCCCCGAAGCTGTGGAGGCCGATGAGCCTGCCGGGGTCATCAGTGTGGTGCTGGGCTTCGCACTGATGATGGCGCTGGATGTGGCCTTGTGAGTGCGATGCACGAAAACTCCATCTGCCCGCAAACAAAAAACTCCCTCGTGAGAGGGAGCGGAAGGGTGCAGCTCAGGAGCCGGATTTTTCGATGTAGACGCTGGTGGAGGGGAAGGCAAAGTCCACGCCGTCGGCCTGCATGATGTCCATGATGTTCAGGTTCAGGTCGTTCTGCTCTTCGAGGAAGACGGCATAGGCGTTCGTCTGAAGATAGGCGGAAACCAGAATGTTGATGCTGGAATCGCCAAAGCTGGTCAGCCGGACGATGTTGCTGCCCTTCTGGGTGTAGGGGCTTTCGTCCAGCATGGTCCTGAGGTCGGCCATCAGCTTTTCCAGCTGGGGGCGGGTGGTGTTGTAGGTGACGCCCAGCGTGAACCGATAGGGCCGCATGGTGCGCAGCGCAGCGTTCTGCACCGTGGAGGAACAGATCTTGCTGTTGGTGACGATGCTGACCGTTTTGTCCATGGCGCGGATGCGGGTGGAGCGGAAGTTGATGTCGATGACTTCGCCCTCAATCTCGCCCACAGTGATCCAGTCGCCCACCGAGAAGGGCTTGTCGAGCAGGATGACCAGACCGCCGAACAGGTTGCTGGCGCTCTCCTGTGCGGCCAGCGAAATGGTCAGGCCGACAAGACCGGCACCGGCGACGATGCTGCCGATGGGGAAGCCGATGATCTGCGCGATGGTGGCAACGCCGAGCACGACCACCAGCACCTTGTAGGTCGTGTTCAGCAGGGCGAGCAGGGTCTTGTTGGAGCGGATCTCCGGGCTGCAGGAGGCCAGCAGCAGGTCAGCCACATCCGAGGCCTGATACAGACCCTCACAGAACAGAAAGCTCATCACGACCTTGTAGGCCACGAGCAGGAATTTGGGCAGGCCGGTGATGGCCCACGGCAGGCTGGCCAGCGCGAGGTAGAGGCCGGTGAAGACGGCCATTCGTTCCAGCGGGCGTTCCAGACTGCGCAGCAGGATGGGGGTGGCGGCAAAATGCCAGCTGCGGGCCTGCAGGATGGGGAAGAGCTTCCTGCGCAGCAGCAGGGAGACCAGCGCCCCGGCGGCAAAAAGCAGCAGCGCACAGACGCAGCGCGCCGCCAGGGCAAGCCAGCTTTCCAGATAGAGGGAACCGATCTCGAACGCGAGATCACGGATGGAAAAGATCATGGCAAAAACTCCTCGGAAATAAAATATTACGCCCCAGTATACCATAAAGCGCGCGGAAAGGGCAACCGAAATTGGGGGTTGACAAGTGCCGCCCGGCGCGTTATACTCTGCCCAGAAAGTTCGTTTCAGGGCGGGGTGCGATTCCCCACTGGCGGTACAGCCCGCGACCACTCCCAAGGAGTGCTGACCCGGTGAGACTCCGGGGCCAACGGTATAGTCCGGATGCAAGAAACGGCAGACAAATCGAATTGTTTGCGCGCCCTGTTGCAGTGTTTGCTGCGGCAGGGCGCGTTTTTGGTTGTCTTCCCGGTTCCGGTACGGCGCGAAAAGAGCTTTCCAGTTCAATTGAGCGGGGCCATGCGCCCCACGGGAGGAAATTACCATGAAAAGAAACACGACCCACAACCTGACCGTAGCCGCCATGCTCAGCGCGGTGGCCTTCATCCTGATGTTCATCGAGTTCCCCATCCCGATGCTTATCCCGTCCTTCGTCAAGATGGACTTCTCCGACCTGCCCGCCCTGCTGGGTGCATTTGCGCTGGGCCCGGTGTACGGTGCTGTCATCAGCTTCATGAAGAACCTGCTCCACATCGTCATCAAGGGCACCAGCACCGCGTGTGTCGGCGAGCTGTGCAACTTCATGCTGGGCGCGGTCTTCTCGGTCACGGCGGGCTGCATCTATAAGCACCGCAAGAGCCGCAAAACGGCCATCCTCGGTGCGCTGATCGGTGCAGCGGCCATGGCGGTGTTCAGTGTGCCGTCCAACTACTTCATCACGTATCCGGCCTATGTGCAGTTCTATCACATGCCGCTGGAAGCCATCCTCGGTATGTACCAGGCCATCCTGCCCTCGGCAGACAGCCTCATCAAGTGCCTCGTCATCTTCAACATGCCCTTCACGCTGGTCAAGGGTCTGCTGGATGCGGTGCTCTGCATGGTGATCTATAAGCCGCTGTCGCCCATCCTGCACGGCAGAAAGTAAAAAGGGAAAAGACCCTCTCCGTCATTGCTTCGCAATGCCACCTTTCCCCAAGGGCGAGGTTTTGCACTGGCTGTGTGCCAGCAGCAAAGCTCCCCCTTTGGGGGAGCTGGCGAGCGAATGCGAGACGGAGAGGGTCTTTTTTAGGTTAAGGCTCCCTTTTCCAGCCACTTGCCGCGGGCAAGGCGGAAGAGGAAGAGCAGGCCGCGGATGCAGAGCTCACAGCACATGGAACCCCACACGCCCGCCAGCCCGAACCGGGGCGCAAAGAAAGAGGCCAGCGTCAGCCGGATGCCCCACATGCTGACGAGGTTCAGCACGAAGCAGGCGGTGCTGTCGCCCGCGCCCTGCATGGCACCGCTGGCCACGATGCTGGCCCCGAACATCGGTTCGGCAAAGGCTTCGATGCGCAGCACCCGCGCACCCAGCGCGATGACGGCGGCGTCGGCGGTGAAGATGCCCATCAGCGCCGGGGCAAACACCCACAGCCCCATGCCGGACAGCGCCATGATGCCGATGCCGATGCCGGTGCAGAGCCAGGCGAACCGCTTGGCCATGTCCTTCCGGTTGGCACCCACAGCCTGCCCGATGAGGGCGATGGCGGCGTCCTGGATGCCGTAACCGGCCATGTAGCACAGCCCCTCGGCGCTGACGCCGAGGCTGTTGGCGGCGATGGCCACCGTGCCCAGCCCCGACACGATGCGCACCAGCACCACCTGCGCCGAGGAGAGGGCTGCGCGCTCTGCGGCCAGCGGGGCACCCACCCGCCAGAGGTTGAGCAGGCAGGCGCGGGTGATCTTCCAGGAGCCGGGCTTCCGGATGCAGAGGGGGCCGTCCCGCAGCAGCAGGATGGCAAGGGTCAGCACACCGCTGATAGTGGTAGCAAGGGCGGTGCCCAGTGCCGCACCCGGAACGCCCAGCCCGGCACCCCAGACGGTGACGCGGGTGCCGAATAGGGGCAGCGTCCGGGTGGGGTTGATGAGGAAAAAGTTGAACACGACGTCCAGCCCGCAGACGAGGACGCTGATGAGGCCGGGCGTCAGGGCGTCGCCGGTGGCACGGAGCATGGCGGCGTACATCCCCATGGCCATGGTGAAGGGGAGGGCGGCCGACCAGATGGCAAAGTAGGCGGAAGCGTTGGCCTGCAGCGAGAGGTCAGCGCCCAGCCAGCCGGGCAGAAAGCGGCTGATGCCGATGCCGAACCCTGCCGCCGCCAGACCCAGGATGAGGTTGAAGAGCATGGCCTGCCGCAGCACACCGCGTGCGTCGGCCTGGCGGTCGGCGCCGAGATACTGCGCGATCTGGATGGAAAAAGCGGTGTACAGCCCCACCAGGATGCCGTGGAGCAGCCAGGTGCTGGAACTGACGATGCCGATGGCGGCCGTGGCTTCGGCCCCGATGTGGCCCACCATGGCGGCGTCGATGTATTCCATGGCGGTGACGACCATCTGCTGCAAAATGGAAGGGATGCTCAGCGCCAGCACGACCTGCGCTGTTTCCCGCAAGGGGATGTCCTCCCCCCGGCGCATCCGGGAGGAGAGCTGTTCGAGTGAAAGTGTCATGGATTCTCCTGTTCGCATAAAAAATGCCCCGCACAGGGGGACAGAATAGACCTATTATATAAGGAAGGATGAAAAATGTCAAACTGGCGTGTTTTGTGCGCAGGAGATTGATTTTTTCGGCCGGGCGTGATACACTTTCCTTACCTATGAGTGAAACAACAGGAGCGGCGCTGTGTGCGGCTCCGGGAAAGAGGAAAATCGTATGCTCCAACTGTTATCGGGCAGTCAGCGCACCGTGGACGCGCTGGGATTTTTGCTGGCTTTTGCGCTGACGGCGCTGATGGATTCGGTCTTCCGGGAGAAGCTCCCCCACGACCATGGCCGCGCATTTGCGGTGAACGGCGAGCTTTCCAAAGGCAAGGCCCGCGGCTCCGGCCTCATCTTCGTGCTCTGCATCGCGCTGGTCACGCTGGCGGTGGTGCCGCTGCGCACCGAGTATATCATCTATACCGTGCTGCTCATTGCCTCCATGCTCTCCGGCTATTTTGACGATGCCTCCGAGGTGGCCTGGAACGAATACAAAAAAGGCCTCATCGACCTCGTCATCGCCATTGTGGCGGGTGTGACCTACCTGAACTTCAACAGCACCACCGTGAACTTTTTGCAGTGGAGCTTTGCCATCCCGTATCCGCTCTACCTCGTGCTCATCGTCGTCCTCATCTGGGCCAGCATCAACGTCGTCAACTGCACCGACGGTGTGGACGGCCTGTCGGCCAGCCTGGCGGTTGTTAGCATCGGCACCTTCCTGCTGGCTTACGGCGAGGAACTGGGGGACTACAGCACTGCCGCCATCGTCTTCATCGGCGCACTGTTGGCCTACCTGTGGATGAATGCCAAGCCCTCCACCCTGCTGATGGGTGACGCGGGCAGCCGCGCCATGGGCTTCTTCCTCGCGGTGCTGGCGCTCAAGAGCAGCCACCCGTTCTCCTTCCTGCTGGCGGCGCTGGTCTTCATCGTGGACGGCAGCCTGGGCATCCTGAAGATCAGCTTCAAGCGGTTTTTACACATCAGCATCCTCAAACACACCCTGACCCCGCTGCATGACCATGTGCGCAAGCGGATGGGCTGGAGCGATGAGCAGGTGGTGGCCCGCTGGCTCATCCTGCAGGCGGTGGCTTCGGCCTGGCTTCTGCTGCTGACCCGGTAATCGACAAAAATAAAGGTCTGACTTTGTGCAACTTTACAAAACACGGAAATTTGCGCGGAAAAAGTTGTTGCAAATTTCAGATTGAAAGCGAACGAAAAAAACGCTATACTTTAAGAATCGAAAGCAAAGGCGCTTGGTGAACACTCACCGAGCGCCTTTTTTCGTACCCTGCAAAGGCAAATATGCTGTGTTGATAGGTACTCTTTTTGAAAATTGCGATAGTGCGAATCATCACAAGATTTGAACCAGCCTGAGCAGTCAGAAGGCGAAACAGCTTGAAAAGCGCCTCTCCACTGCATGAAATCATTGAGATACCGCTGCTTTATCCTCTGGCCACGATCTTCTGAGCGCCGCATAGGAAATAAGGAAGTTTGCAAGCCAACCTGCCGGGACTGCAAGCCAAACAAAAGCAATGCCAAAACGCGGTGCACAAATCAAAGCAACAGACAAGCGGATTGCAAGGTTTACCATATTTGCAATAAGAAACGGCCGCATGATTCCAAGTCCGCGAAGAACGCCATCAGTTGCCATCTTGATGCCCATGAAGATGAAAAAGTAACCAAGCCATCTCATATAATCACCGGACACCTGATAGGCCAACGCGGTTCCGTCTTTTCCCAAGAACAACGAGGAAATCTGTGTGTGCAGTGTTTCAATGACCACGAAAGCAAGAACTGCAAAGCATAGATCCAACACCAGTGCAGCATGATACCCTTTTTTGATACGCTCAATTTTCTTTGCGCCAAAATTCTGGGATACAAACGGCGAAACTGCATTGCCGATGGATACGAAGATCAGCGAAAAAACATTTTCTACCCGCATCGTTGCCGCATACCCGGCAAGTGCCTGTGTGCCGAAGGGATTTACCACTGCCTGCACGATCATCATACCGATAGACACTGTGGACTGCTGCAAAACCGATGGTACCGCAATGCGAAGCATGGAATACAGCTCCTGCCGGTCGAACCTGCTAAAGGAGCTCTTGTATTGCCGCATCCGAGACAGAAAGATCAAAAACGAAAACACGGCAGAAATTCCTTGTGCGATCAAGGTTGCAAGGGCTGCACCAAACACCCCCAGACCAAGACCGGCCACCATCCAGAGATCCATAAAAATATTCAGGATAGATGAGAATATCAGCAGTCCCAACGGAATTTTGGATTCACCGATGGAAGTGAACATGGTGGAAAGAATGTTGTACATGAATAGAAACGGGAAACCCGCAAAGTAGACACGCAGATACAATACTGCTTCTTCCAATATATCGGCAGGGGTCTGTAATCCGCTCATCATGAAATGGGAAAAGCAAAAGCCAAAGACACCAAGGACAACGCTTAAGATCAAAAAGCTGATCAGGGACGTTGACACAATGGTTTTCATTTTACCATAATTTTTTGCACCAAAATAGCGGCTTACAAGCACACCTGCGCCCACACCAGCACCAAGCGCCACACAAATAAAAACATTGGTCAGTGCAGCACAAGCACCAACAGCCGCAAGTGCCGAGGAGCCAACAAATTGACCAACTATTATGGAATCGGCCATATTGTATACTTGTTGAAAAAAGCTGCCAAGGATCATCGGCATCGCAAAAACAGTCAGCGCTTTAAGGGGTGGATCTGTGATCAAATATTCATCTTTCGACATGATTACATTCCTTCAAAAAATCGTTTATCGCAAATTTTATCGCAAGTCAAGAAATGAGTGCACCATTCAAACGGCATCTTTGCAATATGCAATTCACCGCTGTTGCATTATCGCAATTTTCAAAAATAGTGCCAATCAAAACGGCATCTTTGCGATATGCAGTTTGCGGGTGTTGCTTGTGCATTAAAAACGCAAACTGCTATAAAAAGTTGAATTACTATAGTCTGTTACAGCGTTTTTTCTGCGGCATCCACCACATGGCCGACCAGCACGGAGGTGGTCACGGTGCCCACGCCGCCGGGTACCGGGGTAATGGCCTCGACGAGGGGTTCTGCCTCGTCAAAGCGGACGTCGCCGCAGAGCTTGCCCTCTGCGTTGACGTGGATGCCCACATCGACCACGACCTGGCCTTCGCGCAGGCAGTCGCTGCCGATGAAGCCCTGCCGCCCCATGGCAACGACCACGATGTCGGCCTCTTTGCAGAGGGCGGGTAGGTCCTGGGTGCGGGAATTGCAGAGCGTCACCGTGGCGTTTTCACGGTCCAGCATCATGGCGGCGGGCTTGCCGACCACGAGGCTGCGGCCCACGACCACGGCCCGCCGACCAGAGAGCGGCACCTGATAATACTTCAGGATCTCCAGACAGGCCTGTGCGGTGCAGGGCGGGTAGCCGATGGCGGTGTTGGTAAACACACCGGCCAGCGAACCGTCCGTGATGCCGTCGATGTCCTTTTCCGGGGCCAGCGCTGCGCGGACAGCGCGGTCATCGAACTGCCTGGGCAGAGGGCGGAAGAGCAGACAGCCGTGGATGGACGGGTCTGCGTTGATCTTCTGGATGACCTCCAGAAGCGCGTCCTGCGCAGCATCTTCGGGCAGAAGAAACTGCTTTACGGCGACGCCCACCTTGCCGCAGCGGGTCAGAACGCCTTTTTCGTAGGAAAGGTCGTCCGGGCGGGCACCCACGCGCACCACGGCCAGCGTGGGCACGACGCCCTTTTCCTGCATTGCAGCGCAGCGGGCGGCGTTTGCTTCGTTCATGGCGGCCACAACGGGCGCGCCCTTCAAAATCGTTGCCATCAGAATTACCCCCTCAATGAATGTGTGAGTTTCTCGTGGATCTGGTCGGCCTGCGGCACAAACTCCGCCAGCATGGCGTCAGCCTGTGCATTCAGAGCGGCGGCGTGGGCCTTGTCGGCCATCAGCCGGGTGTTGATGGAGACATTGAGCCCGGCGGCCTGCAGGGCGGCTTTGCAGAACAGTGCAGCGCACCCGGCATCCGATACGGCCATCACACTGCCTTTTTCGGCGTATTCCGCCGCCAGCGCAATGCCCTCACAGCAGGCGGACATGATCTCCAGCGGCACAGCACAGGCCCCTTCCAGCGCGGCCTCCAGCACAGCGGCTTTGTGGGCCTGCTGCTCCGGGGTCTCTTTGGGCAGCTTGTAGGCTGCGGCCAGCGGTGTAAAGGCGTCGGCGTCGGCCTGTACCAGCCCTTCCAGCCGTTTGCGGAGAGCGGTGGCACGGCGGTTCAGGACAAGGATGTCCGCCTCCACGGCGGCATATTTTTTCTTGCCGATGGTCAGGCTGCCGACCATATTGCCAAGGGCGGCACCGGCGGCACCCACCAGAGCTGCAACCCCGCCGCCGCCCGGTGCCGGGGCGCTGCCGGCAAGGGCTTCTAAAAACGCCTCACAGCTCAAATTCATCAGTTCCACGATAGATCCCCTCCTCTGTTACAAATCCGTCCAGCCGCTGGTCGTGCACGTCCACAGCGGCCTGCTCCACCCGCTGCGCCTCGAAGGCAGCGCCAAGCAGTACGGCGTTCCGGCAGCGGGGCAGGTAGCGGTCATAGTAGCCTTTTCCCATCCCGACGCGGCGGCAGGCGGCATCAAAGGCCGTGCAGGGCACCAGTACCAGGTCGAGCGCTTCGGGCGGGAGCAGCTGCGCCCGCTCCGGGATGGGGGTCCGGATGCCGTATGCACCTACCTCCCAGCCGTCCGGGCCGGGCACAGCGGCCGTCAGGGTGAAGCCCGCGCCGCAGATGGGATAGGCGACGGTCTTGCCCTGCCGCACGGCCTCCGCCAGCAGAGCGGACAGGTCTGCCTCTCCGCCGAAGGCTGCATAGGCAAGGAGCGTCCGGGCATTCCGAAAACAGTTCAGTGCTGCGATGCGGCGGCACAGCGCGGCGTCTGCGGCAGAACGTGCGGCGGCGGAAAGCGCCCGCCGAGCAGCGATGCCCGCTTTGCGCTGGGCTGCTTTTTGCAGGGAATGATCCATTTGCGGTTTCCTCCCTCGTTTCCGCCGGAGTTTGTGCAGGCTGATTCTGAAAAGCTGCACAAACGCGGGAACGGATTTTTATACAGATATAATAAACGCTGGCCGCAAAAAAAGCAAGGGCTTAGGCGAAAATATGGTTGCGCATCGGGGCTGATTTTGTTATCATAAAGAGGAGGGGAGCAAGGCTCACTTCGGAGCCGCTCTGCCCGGAACGATCTGTCAGAGAGGGGTAGTAAAAATGTACGATGAAATGATGGACACCATCGGTCTGGTGGGTAAGGCTGACCCGGAGATGGCTGCGGCGATGGGCCGCGAGCTGACCCGCCAGCGGGAGAACATCGAGCTGATCGCCAGCGAGAACATCGTTTCGCCTGCCGTGATGGCTGCGATGGGCACGGTGCTGACCAACAAGTATGCCGAGGGTCTGCCGGGCAAGCGCTATTACGGCGGCTGTGCCTATGTGGATGAGGTCGAGAACATCGCCATCCAGCGCGCCTGCAAGCTGTTCGGGGCCAAGTATGCCAACGTGCAGCCGCACTCCGGCGCACAGGCCAACCTGGCCGTCTACTTTGCACTGCTGGACGTCGGCGATACCGTCATGGGCATGGACCTGTCCCAGGGCGGCCACCTGACCCACGGCTCGCCGGTGAACATGTCCGGCAAGAACTACCACTTTGTTTCCTACGGCGTCAACGAGGACGGCGTCATCGACTATGCGGCGCTGGAAAAGCAGGTCAAAACGGTGCGCCCGAAGCTCATCGTGGCGGGCGCGTCGGCTTACCCCCGCGCCATCGACTTTGAAAAGCTGGCCGAGATCGCCCATGGCTATGGCGCTTACCTGACGGTCGATATGGCCCACATCGCCGGTCTGGTGGCGGGCGGCTATCACCAGAGCCCGGTGCCCTATGCAGACGTTGTGACAACCACGACCCACAAGACCCTGCGCGGCCCGCGCGGCGGCCTGATCCTGACCAACAACGCGGTGCTGGCCAAGCGGATCGATTCCGCCGTCTTCCCCGGCACCCAGGGCGGCCCGCTGGAGCATGTCATCGCGGCAAAGGCCGTCTGCTTCGGGGAGGCACTGAAGCCGGAATTCAAGGAATATGCGCGCAAGATCGTGGAGAATGCACAGGCCATGGCGGCTGAGCTGCAGGCTCGCGGCGTGAAGTTGGTGTCCGGCGGCACCGACAACCACCTGATGCTCCTTGACCTGCGGGAGGAGGAGTGCACCGGCAAGGAGCTGGAAGCCCGCCTCGACAGTGTGCACATCACAGCCAACAAGAACACCGTGCCCGGCGAGACCCGCAGCCCCTTCGTGACCTCCGGCGTCCGTCTGGGCACCCCTGCCGTCACGACGCGCGGCATGGGCCCGGCAGAGATGAAGATCATCGCCGACTGCATTGCCGACTGCATCTGGCACTATGACGAGAAGCGGGACGACATCTCCTCCCGCGTTCTGGCGCTCACCAAGGCGTTCCCCCTGTACGAATAAGAACGGTCAAATTTCCGGCACCTGCTGCACATCCTGCGGCGGGTGCTTTTTTACGCTTAACAAAAGGCGCGCAGGCGTGTCATGCAGATACGCGTGGTTGGATATTGCAAACCAAAAAGAATGCTGTGGCAGGCGGGGGAAAAGGAATGAACCGTGGGCGGCTTGTATCTTTTGCGGAAATCGGCTATAATGGGGCGGCAAAAGGATGAAAAAAGGAGACAACACCATGTGGATCTATCTGCTGCGCCATGGCAGAACTGAATACAACGCCCAGAAACGGTATCAGGGCCAGCGGGACATCCCGCTTTCGCCCGAAAGCGCGGCCCAGCTGCGGCGGGCGGACTTTTCCCCGGAGGTCGTCTACGTGACGCCGCTGCAGCGCACGTCGCAGACGGCAAAGATCCTCTTTCCGGATGCAAAACTGGTGCCGGTGGAGGGGCTGAAGGAGATGAACTTCGGCCGGTTCGAGGGGCAGAAGTTCGTCCGTGTGGAGCAGGACCCGGAGTATCTGGAGTGGGTCCGGCAGAACGAAGCCAGCGCTCACCCGGACGGGGAGCGGAAGAGCGATTTCTGTGACCGCGTCTGCGCGGCGTTTGCCGCTCTGGTGGACAAGGCACTTGCCGACGGCGAGGAGCGGCTGGTCATCGTGGCGCACGGCGCGACTTCACAAAGGGCTTCATCAATAATTTCTTTGCTTCCACGCACTCCGTGAAATCTATCTCTGTTTCATCGGCTTTGGCAGTGAAAATACCAATCCAATGACCTTTCATATTGCTGTTTTCCATATCAAATTCCCATCGTCTATATGGCTCGACAAGAGTCACTGTAAATGTCGTAGGGTAGCCATCTTTGGTATATTCGATAAATTGCTTGTCGCTTATAACTTCTGTTTTACTCAAGTCGCTTCTCCAAGCGGCGTAATTCTCAATGTCTAAAACCAAATCCCACACTTGGTGAAGCTCGCACGGAATATTTGCTTTTGTGTTAGAAGTTGCCATTTTCATACTTCCTTCCTCAAATCAATCGTATTTTTCGATATGTATCGTCGCAATCGCAGATTGATTCGGTTCTCCGGTAACAAGGTCTTGTGGTGCAGGAATCAAC